>Ga0315908_10001321_pt1 | contig 18705 bp, 8 predicted proteins | sample LakEriMetagenome_12_FD_203520 | JGI IMG/M metagenome (GOLD analysis project Ga0315908, IMG submission 203520) | Freshwater fungal communities from buoy surface, Lake Erie, Ohio, United States - Buoy 4 MA124 | ecosystem: Environmental > Aquatic > Freshwater > Lake > Lake biofilm | place: USA... | reverse complement strand
GCAGTATTATCAATAGGAGATGTTGGTTATTATGCAGTATTATCAATAGGTTATGTTGGTTATTAAGGATTATTATCTAGAATAGGTGGTTATTATTATGATTATATATTATCTGTTGATGGAAGTTATTAAGCGACATTATCTATTGGAGTAGGATTATTAAGAATAGGTGGAGGTGATTAATCATTATTAGTTAGAACAGGAGAGATATTAGCATCAACAGAAGGAGGATTAGTTTATTATTATTATTATTATTATTATTATTATGAATTATTATCTACAGTAATAGGTATAATTTATGTTGTATTATTATCTAAAGTTGTTTATGTAATAATATCTGGAGTACTAGTAGTAGTAGTAGAAGGAGTTGGTTAACTTTATTAAACACTAATATCTATAACAGGTTAAGGTTATTATATAGAACTATCAATAGGAGATGCTGTTTATGTTGAAGTATCTATAGGAACAGATGTTGATTATCCATTTGTGTCAACAGAATTGGTTGATTAAGCTTAGGTAATTGTATCAATAGATGGAGATACTTATGTATTTGTATCTACAGATGCTGTTGGTGCTGTTGTATTATCATTTTTTGTTTATTGTTAAACAGAATCGCTTGGCTATTATTATAATTAATTTAACACATTATTTTGTTATTAATTATTAACATTTATTTATGTTGAATCCACATTTATTACAGAATTATTGACTAATTATTATTATTAATCTTATTATACAATTTATTATTATTGCTTTTATTCTGTTTGTTATTATTACTATTACTATTATTATTCTGTTTGTTATTATTACTATTATTATTTTTATTCTTATTATTAATCTTATATTACTACTTGATCTATTTTTTATTATTATTATGTTTATTATTGTTATTATTATTGTTAATTGTCTTATATTACTATTTAATCTACTTGATATTATTATTATTATTATTAATTTTATTACTATTATTAAATTGCTTATTTATTTGTTATATTTTATGTTTATTATTGTTAATCAATAGCTTGAACAGCAATTGTAACTTCATCTAAATTTCCTATTTTCTTTAATCGCTAAAATTTTATAAAACTATTTTATTATTTTTATATATTAGTAGAATTTTTTTTAAATTGCTTTTTATTATTATTTATAATTTTAGGATTTATCTTTTGATTTTGATTCTGTAATCTTCTATTATAAATTTAATTTTAATTATTTTTTAATTTATTTTAAACATTGATTTAACTTTAAATCCTAGTTTATTGTTTAATATTTTAAGGTAAGATTAATTTTTAATTTAATTTTGAAAGTTAATTATTCTGAATTTTAATTTTACTATAATCTTTATTTATATTCTTAATATTTTAGTTTTATTTATTTAATATTTTATTAGTACTATTACCTTATCCATATTATGATATTTTTTAATAAATATTATTTTAACTTTAATTTTTATTCTTTAAATATTAATTCATTAAATTCTATAAATCTAATTGATGAAAAACACCCTTATTTTATTCAATTAATTTATTTAAATTTTTTTTTTTAGCTTTTATTCTAATCAAATGCTTAAAATAATAAATAGATATTTAGATTAAAATTACAAAAATAAAAATAAACTTCATAAAATTAATGAATATATTTATAATGAATATAAATATAAATAAAATTCATATGTATATTCTTATGTTAAAGAATATATCAAGGCATAAAGCAAGAAATATAAAAGTAATAAATAATCCTTGAATAAAATTATCTATTCTTAAAAATTTTTGCTCGAATTCTTTTGTCCAGTTAACTTCCAAGAATTAAATTTAATTTTTTTCAGCATCAACTTAAACATAACTAAGAATTTCCCAACTCCAATCATCAAATTGAGAAATAACAAGTAAAGCCTTAATTGATTAAAATAAATAATATATAGATACCGAAAAATCTCTTATAATAATGAAAATATCAGTCAATTTCATAACTAAAACAAAACAAATATATGTAGTAAGTATACAAATAAAAATTTAACATAAACCACATATTATTCCAAACCAATTACCTGTACCACTTTTTCTGAATTTTAAAGACAATATAATTATCACTAAACCATTTTTTATTTCATTATCTATTGATAAAATGCAAGCTATCATTGTGAAGATTTAAGTTATGATTCTGTAAATATTAGTATTTTTTTAATCTACATAGTCCATTTTTCTGTTTAAATTATTATTAACATTTTTTAATCATTTTATTATTATTTAAGAATATATGATTAAAATTATATTTTTTTTATTTTATTTTTGTTATAAATTTATATGATAATAGCAAAATATTATTCATGTAAATGTTATTATTAATAAAAAGATAATAAAAAATTAATTTACCTGAGAATCAAGAATAAATAAACTAATAAAAATAGTTAAAGAAATAACAATCCAATAATAGGTAATATACTAATTCGTTTAAAAAAAAACCAATTAAAAAATGAAACACTCCATAAATCAGCACTAAGTTCAAATTAAACAGGCATCAATTTTTCACCATGTATTTTAAATAATTCTAAATTTTCTATAATAAAATTATCTTCGTCATGATCTACTTCGTCTTCTATTTCCTTATTTACTTAATTTAATTTCATATTATTTTCTTCTATTAATTATTCTAAATCTTTTTTTAATTACTCTTCATCAAACTTATTTTAAAAAAAATTAACTTGATTATTTTTATTTTCTTCACTATCTACGATCTAACTTATATCTTCTTTATTTTGAGTATTTGTTTGATTCATATTTTAAATAAATTAATTATTATTAAAAGCTTCACAATATACAGTTATTTAATATAAATAATAAAATTTTGCTATTATTTTTTGCTTTTTATATATGGTTTTAAATTTTTTTATTTATATATAATTTTCATTAATCGTCTTCTTTTTTATTAATTTTATAATGTTGCTGTCTTTTTTTTTTGAATTCAGCTTCTAAATAATATCATATATAAAAATATATAAAAACTTCTTTATTATTGATTATAATCCTCTTATTCTTCTACTTCAAATTAGTTTCCTCTTGAATTGATTAAATTGATATTTACATCTAAATTTAAAGTTATTTATTGATATAATCTAAATCTAGTTTATTATCTCTTTAATTCTAAATGGTGTTTAAATCTGTTATTTCTTCATCTAATTCTATTTATTCATAATGAAAAGGAGTTTTTGGCTCTTCTATTTTTTGATATTATCCTCTGTGCTTATCATGTTCTCTTAATAAAAATTAATTAATCGTTTCAAAAATTTAAAATTTTTAAATTCATTATTTATAATAATTAATTTATCTTTTTATTTCTACAAATATATTTCATCGAATTGATGATGATAATATTATTAAATTAAAATACTAAATAGTCTCTTCGTCCCATTTTAATTAATGTTTATTTTGGCCTTCTTATTATGAATGTTATTTAAGAATTCCTTTTTTTTGACACAAAGTTTATTAGCCTATTTGTTCTTCAGTTTACATAATAAATAATATTTATTATTAAAATAAATATAAATATAAAATTGATAATTTTTTAATATTCACTCGTTAAATGTTTGATTAAATGCTGAATTATAATATTCTTATTTATTTTATGATTCAACTAAAAAGTTTAATTGTTTTTATGTTTTGGTTTATTATAAATCTGATAAAATTTAACCAGAACTGTCTGCCAAACATTATTATTAAAATGGATTACTAATTTAATATCCTTATTATTTTTGTTAAAAAAGCTGATATTAGTCTTAATCTTCATCTACATCTTATTTTTATTGCTATTCAATTTCTTCTTATTATTATTATGATTATTAATTTTGAAATATTTTTTCTTTGGATTACTCATCTTCACTGAAATCATTTTTAACTTATATATTATTAAGATTATCTAAATTTATATGATTATCGTTATCTTAGTTTTAATAATTTTTATTTGTTTTGTTAATTGTTTATTAATGTAGATTAAAACTTAATAAAGAAAGCTAATTATTTGATAAACTATGAAATTATTCCCAAACACTTTTAAATGTTTATTATTCAAATTATACTTTATCTACTAAATTTTAATTTATAGTATCACTTAAAATAGGAGTATTTATCAAATATTCTATTTATTTTTCATTTTCTATTTATTTACTATTTAATTTTAAAAATCTATTAGATATTTCTTCTATATAATCAACCACACGTTTAATTTTAATTGCATGTTATTCTATACTCTAGTCATAATTATCAGCATCAAAATTTTTATTTAAATTGTCATTATTAATTTCATTTTTATTTTGATTCTGGTTTATTTTATTTTGTGTAATATTTATTTTAGTACTACTGCTTGCAGTCTTTGATTATTACTATTAAGATTCTAAAAAGAGCTGCTAATGTTGTGAATTATTTTTCCAAATAAGAATTTGAGAATCATTACCTTTAAATTAAATAAAATAAATAAATATAAAATGAATAGACTATGATTAATTAATATGAATATAATATAATATATTTTGATAAAAGTATATAAATAAATATACCAGCAGTAGCAATATAATTATTATCATAAGAATAAAGAACAGTATTAACTGAGGCTGAATGTCCTTAAAGAGTATAATCTAATATTCCTTATCTAACATCCCAAATTCTAACTATTCCACTAGTCTCCCCGCTAACAATCCTATTATCAACCTAACTATAACTCACACTATTAACCCCACTATCACCTTAATATACCTGCACAATACCTTTAGTTCTACTATCTTATACCTTAATACTACAATCATCACTACAAGAAAATATCAAATTATTACTAAATAATACTTAATTTACTATTCCATTATGGTTTTTTAATATACTTATGTTTTCCCCACTAGTTACATCCCACATTCGGATAGATTTGTCATAAGATCCACTTACTATTATTCTACCATCTTCACTTATTGTTGATGATTTTATGGTATTAGTATGGCCTTTCAGGGTTTTTAGAAATTTGTATTTTTTCATGTCCCATAGTTTTATTATTTTATCATCCCCATATGAAATTAGGATGTCTTCTTAACCCGTAAGAGCTATGCCTCGAATTTAAGCACTATTTATTATTTCTTTTATGTCTTTTATCTAAGGGTTTACTTTGTTTTTTATTATTCTTATGCGTTTATCTTCTCCGCAGGTTAAAATGTAGTCTTTACTTTTCATGAATAAAATATCATACTATCAATATTTATTATTATTATTTATCTCTATTTTTATTATTTATATTTATATTTATTATTAATAATATTTTTATTTAGTACCTATTGATAAGATTTTTATTATTATTACTTATCTGATTTTTCTTGTGTAAACTAGTATTTATAAGGTCTCATATCAGCTCTGAAATCGTATATATGAACGATGCCAGATTTGTCAACACTTCCTATTTACTTCATGTTTGGATTAAAAGATATCTTATTGATTAAGTCTTCATGGCCTTTTAAAGATCGTACCAATTCAGGGTCCTCATTTGCTTTTTGTTATCTTACTAATGCCATTAATTTAAATTTAATATTATTAATTATTATATTATATTCATAATTATCAATAAAATTATTAATTTATATTGTATTATTATCAAATAATACTCTTATTTTTAATACAAGATAAATATAATTTAAATATAATTTAAATATAATTTTAATATGATATAAATTTGATAAAAATTTGATATGAATTTGATAAAAATTTGATATGAATTTAATATAACTATATATTAATTTTATATAAAATATGGAATAAGTATGATAAATATTAAATTTGATTAAGATTAATGATCAGATCTTTTGATAGTTGAAGAATAATTTTCCGATATGATTAGACTCTTTATGAATATCTAAAATATAGAATTTCTGTTGCTGGTCATATTAGAAGAAAGAAAAACTACAAATTCCTAATAGGAGATCTTTGCTTATCTTGTTTTTGTCCCATAACTCAAAATGAATTTCATATTAATTGGTTAATTCTATAATAATAGATTCTTTCCATTTGGTCTTGGTACCTCCATCTTCCACAACCTATGTTTTAACCGATTTGTCTTAAAAGCTAATTATTAGATAAGGGTCAATCACATCAGTCTTCTCACTTATGTTTACGTCAATTCGCAGTTCCGTCATTTCGAATTTACCACTTAGCCCTGTGTTTTCTATTTATTATATTATTATATTATCATTATATTGTTATTATATTGTTATTATTATATTGTTATTATATTGTTATTAAATTTTTATTATATTGTTATTATATTTTATTATCATTATATTATCATTATATTATTATTTTATTATAATTATATAATTTTAGGATAATATATGATATATAATATTAATAATAGATTTTATAATAATTTATACTGAATGAATCGTACTATAATTTGATGTGATTCATCTCCTCCAAAATTTTATTATTATCCTACTATAATGCCTAACACTACCCTTTAATAAGTAACCTCTTTTCTGCAACCAGCCTAATATCATCATTTTTCTTATATATAATATCCTTTTATATTTGAATATCTCTCTTGATTTCCTCAATAGCCTATTAATGATAAATAAATAATAATTACCTTCTCCATATCTTCAGCGATTCTATTAATTCTAACCTACTACATTTATTCTTCCTCCCTTCTCTTCTTCTCAAATTCTTCTAACATCTTCTCTTACTCTTCTAATAACTTTGCCTTTTAATCAGTCTCTTTACTGACTTAATCCATAATAAAATCAATTTTCATAACAATATGTCCAGCAGGTTTATTATTCAATATCATAGGGAATTTCATTTCAGTCTTATCATACTTAACCAATGAATCAATATAAGTCTATCCTAATCCCAATACTTAATCTTTACTATCTCCATTGTAATAATTTAATATTTTATATGTAAGAATATTTTAAATTCTTGTATTAAAACCCAAACATATTTTCTAATTGAATGTTGGGGTTTATCCACCATCTTTGTCTTGTTTAGTCATCATGATACTGTTGCGATAATAAATCTTTATGTAAGGGTCCATTTTTCCAATCAATTATTTATTTTGTAATATGTTAGCACTTAGCACTGTTATGTCCATTGTGCCTTGCATTTTATATCTTATATATTTTATTTTATAATATACAACAAATCAGATGTTTTGATGTTCTATCCGTTGATTTTCTTATATTCTTAAGTCTAATTTTTTATACATTATACTTGTTACAATTCCCACTACTATAACTATTAATCCTATTACTGTTCTTAGATTCATTCCACTTAGTAGAAGGGATCCCAAACTATTTTTAAATATTTCAATTATAATACAATATCATGAATAAGCCTTTTCCCAGATATTTCTTTAAAAAACCAAAGTTAACCGCCATAAAATTTATGTCGAATTCCGATAATATTAATAAAAGAGAAAATATTCTAAATATTTTTAATTTATTATTACATCATCCAAATACTCCAAATTACTTATATTATCGAAAATGAACTTATTAATCCCATTATTGCAAAAATTATTATTACAACAGATATACTGATTATTATTATTTTAGATAAAATTGAAAAGGTTTCCATTTTATAAAAATATTTTATTATTTTTTCATTAAGATTTCATTTTTATAATGTTAAACAAAATAAATCTGTTTAATTTTATTGCTATTTTAAATTTTTTTATATATAAAATTTAATTCAATAAATTATATAAATAAATTAAATATTAAAAGAATTATTAATTTTAATATTATTATTTGTACTAAAATTAATTTGAAAAATAAGATAATAATACATGATCAATTTTATTTGTCTAATAATCCAAAATTAATTTAAATATTTTTGTAATAATAATGTGTGGAAATAGTTGCTTACAAAGTATTAATAAAATAGAGTATTCCAAAAAGAGTGCTAAACTTAAGATTATATAAAAGAGACTATTGATATTAATATTTAGTAATAAAATAGTTATCATAGTTGCTGTTATTTATTACTTTTGAAATATTAGACCATTCCTAATCTATGATATTATCTTAAAACAAATAAAAAAGTATGAAATAAGTTAAAAGAGCAAGGAAATAGAAACTAATAATTTTGAGAGCATAAGAATACAAATTGATAAGATAAACAAGATTAAATTAAATAGCAATTAATCCTAAAATAGCATTAAGGGTAAACAAAATACTACAAACTAAATAGAAAATATTATTAAATTAAGTCAAAATATTATAATGGAAAGTGCAAGTAAATATAAAAAGACTGGCTAATGAACAAATAAGATAATAAGTGGAAAAGTAATTGACAGATTAAATTGCATAGTGTTAAAAAGAATACTTCTTAAGTAAAAGATAGAGTTTAATAGACATGCTGATAAAAATACAGAACATAAAGACGATAGCAGATGCAAACATTCTTTATATTTTATAGGTGAATTATACTGTATTGTATTCCTATACTTTCTCTCGGAAGATTGCCCAGCTATCATATATATAGATTTCTAGGTCTGGCATGAAAAACATTCCTCCTATTGAGAAAACTATTTACAGTTACATTATTATTATCATATATTGACTAAGGTGCATTAACTGTTAATTATTTTCATTTTTATTTGCTATAATTATTATTTTAATATATATATTAATTATTATTATTTATTTTCTATTATTTATTTTTTTTGAAATTTACTTTGGAATAAAATTACGGAAACCGTTACTATTAATAGACATAAAGCTATAAGCACTTTATCTACTATTACTTTTTATATTGCAAAAGTTTAAGAAGTCACTATTAAGAAAAAAAGAGAAATTGATATCAAAATATTAGTTGCACTCAATATTCTATAAACAAAATTATCAAAATCAAAAGTTTATACATCTTCAACTAACCTAAAATAGTTTAAATTAAATACAATAAACTTTCTTCTTCATCATTAATAGTTAATTAATTTTAAATCAGGTTTAATGATTTTCTCTTAATAGTAATTTAATTTTATGAATTTTATTCTTTAAACATTATATTATATATTAAATAACTAATAATATATAATAATTATAATATATACTTAAAATAATATGATAATATATTATACATTTCATTTTTAAAATTCATGGGCTCTTTCCATCAAATAGACCCCTAAAAATCTAACTGGATTCTTTGGACTAAAATTATTAATCAAATTTACTTTTTTATATTCATTTGCATTATTCCTTCTTATAATATTTTGAATAAATTTAATTTAAAATATTCTGCTGTTTTAGGTGCTCTTATTCTAAAATTACCTGTTAATTCTTATTCTAAATCTTGATTATTTACTAATTATTAATAATCTAATAAATTTGCAATATTTTATTATGAATTTTAAGAATTATTTTACTGATAATTATTTTTTTAATTAATATCACTATTTATTTTAGAAGAATTATTTTAATATTCTTATATTTAATTTTTTTATTTATTTTATTAATTTTCTTAAGTTTTTTATATTTATTATTTATCTTGTAAATTTACATTATAAAGTTTTTCAAAAGACTCATCTTATTATATATAACTTAAATCCTTTATTGAAGGGTTTTTAACTTATTTTTATTAATTTTATAGTTAAGTTTAACTTTAACTTAATTTACTAATAGATTAATTTTAATTTTTATTTTCTTTCATTATATTTTAGATTAAAATTTAAACAAATATTAAAATAAAATAATTAATTTAATTATGAAAAGAAAAAGTTCATAAAATCAAATAAATGATAAATCTAATAAAAAATAACACCATGATTATTTAATAGAGCTAGATAAAATAATTTAAAATAAAAATTAAACAAATACAGAAAGTTTTTCAATAAATTATAATGATTAGAGTTAAAATGAAAATACAGGTATAAATATAAATAATAAAAAAGAGCAATAAAATTTAACAAAAGAATAATAAAATAAGAAAGTATTGGTTATAATAATAGGCGGAATTTAAGAGATTATGGAAATGGAAAAAATATAAAATAATGAAAAAAAAATAAAAGTTGGAAATATAATTAAAAAGAATAATTATTTATGTGATAAATATTATACAAAATCATAAGAAAATGAAATAGAAGATTGGATATTTACTCCTAAAATTTATGACTAAAATGAAGGCAATACCAGAATTCAATATAAAATAGAAGAGCTAGAAAATAACAATCAAGAATAAATGGACATATAAGTATTTTAATAAGTAGCGAAAATAATAGAAAATTAATACAAAATTTATGATGGATTTGTAATAATAGCTTAATAATTAATAATTATTCATTTAGCTTGTGCTTTGAGTTTCATGTTTGAAAATCTTAACAAAACTGTTGTAATTACAACAAGTAAATTCCCATTCACTTAACTCAGGAATGATATTTTTCAAAACTTTATTAGCAGTTTAGTTATTGCTGGTTTGTTTAAAATTCCTGAAGTTCTTATTGTAATTCAAGAATTAATTCTTAGAGGAAACAGATGTATATTTAGAGATCCTTAGACTTTTGATCTAATATATTCTTAACATTTTCCACCTTTAGGTAACCATAATCTTAAATAATCATAAAAAAAATACATTCATAATTATCATTATTATGATATTAATTATAGTATTTTTAATCAATATAAAATAATAATATTAATAATAGTAATAACAATAATAATAAATATTAGGATAACTATAAACAAATATCTAAATAAACTGGAAAGAAGTATTTTACAATAACAAAAAGAGTAAATTCAAAGTAAACTACAACTTAAACTAATAAATATCAGTCCTTAGACTAAGCCCTTACAACGACAGCTCGCAAATTGAATAAGTATTTAAACAAGAAAAAGTTAAAGCAATAATAATATAGAGCTATAGCAAAGGTTATATTCCTCTAGAAAAATACAACTTAGAAAATCTAATAAAAGAAGCAATATATCGTAAAATCCTAGTAATAAACATCAGTTAGAATTATAATGATTCTTAATGTGATAAACTTACTTAGAGTCAATATTTGAAGTCTATTGGAGTTTTAGGAAGTGGGGATATGACATTCTATGCTACTATTACGAAATTGGCGTATTTATTGGAAAAATATTAAGATGATGTATAGATGATCAAAATAATGTTTTATAAAAATTTGAGAGGTGAGTTGACTGAATTTAAATAGAAGGAAGTTTTTGCCATTAAAGAGAAAGGCATGATTGAAAGTATAAAATAATGTTTTACTTATAAGAGTCCTTAGAATACTGAATTGATGAAGATGATTCTTGTTCCCAATATTTAAAATCATCTTATAAAGTAGGGCTATCTAAATACTTTGAAATATATGAAGGAAGAGGAAGGATATAATGGAGAGGTATATAGTATTATAAATAATAAAACATTATTATATTAATGAATAAAATGATAATTTAATGAAAGGACTATGATGGTTGCACTCCTTTGCATATAGCAACTCGATATAACTAAATAGAAATAGTGAAATTCTTATTAGGGCAATAAGTAGATGTGAATTCAGTTGATAGATTTGGTAGGTCTCCTTTGTATGATGCTATAATCAACAGGAATAAGCCAATTGCATTTGAACTCAAAAATGCTGGAGCAAATATTCTAGCCAATCATCAAGAGCTAACTACTAAATTATTAAGAGCTGCAAAGGATGGAGATTTGGAGTTTATCAAACTATTTTATTTTGCTGGACTTAAAAATCTACACGATTATTTTAATATGGATCATAGAAATATTGCTCATATTGTAATATTATTTGTATTTTATTCTATTTAATTTATTTTATTAATATTTATATTTATTTAATAATTTATCTATAATGTATTATGTTTATTTTATTATTTTATTTTTATCAATTAATTTTATTTATATATTCATTTTAATTATATCTCATAATTTTAAATCAATTAATTTTTATTGACTAATAATTAAATTAATTAATATTTAAAGGCAGTATGTGAAAAACAGATTTAGATAATAAAATTTTTGTAAAATGAAGTTTACTTTGATTTTCATATAAAAGATAAATATGGTAATAGTCCAATCGATAATGCTTACTAATTAAATTATCACGATATAATTTAATCATTAGTATTTTGAAATTAAATATATATATTATAAATTATTTGATAAATAAATGGATCCAGACAAAAAGCATTTTTATAAAACAAACATCCAAATTTATAAACAATAAAAAAATCAAGATAATCAAAATGAAATAATTTGGGAAAATTTATTTGGAGTAGTGGAAGAATAAAGGTTATTACTATTCTAAATAGAGAATAATTAAGCTTCATTACTTATGGAAAAATGTATAAAAAATATAAGAAATAATAGACAGTTTTAATATAATGAACATTGAAACTTTCTAGTTCGAATAAAACATGGAAATAGTTGCTGACTTAAACCTTTTAAACAAACTGTAAGAAGATCAATCGAAAAACAAGAAATTTCTTATGTTTATGGAAGAACAAAGATTAAATGAATCGTAAAATAACAAAGAAGAAGAAAAATAACACATTATTTATTTATTAGCATTAGACAGCATGGAAGTTGGTGAGGAGTTAAGTCGTTCAATAGGTTTAGCTAAAGGTTACTAGTTATATAAATAGACTTGTTTAAAAATCGGCATGCCTTTAAGTTAAAGTCTTAGTGATTTTCTTGATTAAGTTACTAATTAGTAATTGAGTACTGATAATTTAATATTTAGGATTGGAGTAGAGCATCTTTTTTATATTAATTTTGATCATAGGCCCATTCTTAATATCTGTTAACATTTTTAGTTTATAAATAATTTATAAATTGAGGGAGTACTTTTTGATGTAACTAATCTTAATGGTATCCTTTCCATTATCACCTCTATTTCTATCTATTTATACTAATTATAAATTAATAAGTATTTATTTATATTAATATAATTATACCAAATATTATCACAATATCATCATTATTAGCATAATGTTATAATAATTATTAAAATGTTATATTATTATCAAAATAATATATTATAATAATTATGAAGATGTGGATTGGATAAAAACTGTATGTAAAAAGTAACATCGCAAATAAGTAACAGCAACTTTTGTTTGGAAAAACTTGACTTATCTGATAATTTAATAGACGACAGTTGTCTTAAACAAATCTCATAAATGTTTGAAAGCTGCCCAAATTTAAATAAAATAGTTTTAAAAAATAACAAAATAGAAGGCTCAGAACTACTTATAGATTTCCTAGATTAAATCTCAATAAAACTCATAAATGTTAACCTAGATCTATCTTATAATAAACTTACAGATGATGTAATAGAAACCCTTTAAATATGCATAATATATGCAACTGAATGCTAAATAAAGAAGTTAAATATTGAAGGTAATTAATTGACAGATCAAGGTCTTTATCATTTAATGCAAAGTATTAAATAAAGTTTAAACTCTCAATAAGAAATAAATAGTGCACTATAAATCACCTTCTTCCCTTTTTAATCATTTTTTCTGAAGAATTTTCTTGATAATAATTATCAATAGAATAGTATAGTTGATATTGCTATTCATAAATTAGTCGATCATAATAAAAAACCTGCTAATAATTTCGATGCTTATAATTTCACTCAGAAGATATATTAGAGGATTGACTAGTTAGATGAAAATAATAAGTTGTAGAAGAATACTATTGAAATGATAGTTGATATTCTATAGGAAATTAAAAATTGTGAATATCAATTATTAATAGTAAAACTCGATCCACTTTTAAATATTATTTATATGAATATTAAATAAGCCATCCATTTTAATGATTTATACACTATGAATATAATTTACGAAAATCTAGATGATTTCACTAAGAATATTCTTTAAATAAAGTACCATTAATCAATTGTTTTTAAATAAGCTGAAAATTTAATTAACCAGATTACCAATACAATAAATTTATAAGCAAATGAATAGGATATAAATCAAAAATTATTTGAATTAGGAAGAGAAACAATCTGTAGAGATATTAGAGGTCCTATTTAAGATTACCTAATTTATTTGATTGAAGAGAGGAACAGACAAATAATCAAGATTTAAACAAAAAAATAGTCAAAAGACTCACCTGATTTCAATAAAAATAAACAATAAAAATTGAATACAGGTATTCAGTTATTTATTGATGATCATTTAGAATAGCTTAATAAAACAGTATCTGAAAATATCAAAACTTGTAATTATAGTTTAGTGTTGCATCCTAAAAAATGTGATTATTATTCATTGACAAGTCTCACTTTAAGGTAGCTTAATAGTGAGTTTAAAAAGGCAGAAATCTTTTAGATTTAGAATAATAATTATTTTAATAAGAATTGGTATAGTCGTTGTTGCTTTTTACTTAAGAGCTACAGTATTGCAGATTTCTTGAACTTAAAAAGTGACATCTAATTGTGTAGTGTTAGACTTATTATGGGTATTTATTAAAATAATATATAATATAATGTGATATAATTTTATAAAGTAAAATGTGATATAATAAAATAATACTTAAGATAATTGATCTTATATAATTTATTATATTATAATTTGACAAAATTTAAATATATTAAAATAGGTTATTACTACCTTTAAGAATACCAACTTATGGTATAAGAAAACTACCAACAGGTGAATTACATTCGATAATACCAGAATATGGATGGGGTACTAATCAACAACTATTATTACCAAATAAATCTCGATTTCTCCTCATTTTCATTTTAATCTCTTTCTTTCCCTATAGATCTTCCTTATTAACCCTAAATCGATCAACTTTTAACACAACTCAACCTCTACTCCATAGATTCAACTAACAAAAATAATATCGTTGACTCTCTCTATTAAATTCTATAAATCTCAGTCTATTAATACCGAAATGACCAAAAGAATAACCATAATTCATCTAATAATCTCTCTGATTATCTTGTCAATTCTATTCTTAATTAGTTATAGAAATAATCATATGATAATCTTATTTAATTTCATTTTAGCATTCTTGAATTATTTGTTACTTATTTATCGGTTTCTTAGTAGGTTCTTAGTAATTTAATTTGCATAGTTAATAATATTAGTAATTATTAACTTAAGAAAAATTAAAAATAAGTATTGTTTTCTAATTTGTTTGAGTGTTATAAATATGGTTGGTGGCCTAGCAAGTATGAAATTTATTATAGAATTTTTAAAGAATAATAATTAATAGTGTATTATTAAATATTTTCTTGGAGAGTAATTGAGGATAATTAGATAACAAGTGAGGACTAATTGAATGAGATAGAAATAACAGAAAATTATTTGTAGGTTGACATGTTATTAGATTTAATATTTTAAGCAAATCCAAAATTAAAATAACAATAATTTAGCAACTATCTTTGGTTATATTATAACAACATTCCTTTAAATAATAAAGAATATGTTTTAAATTTACTTTCCAAGGAAAATATCACTATAAGTAAACCTTTTGTAGTTAATTTATAATATTGAGTTATTCCTTTTTATATTTCTTTGAATTTTTTAGAATTAAATGAATATACTTTAATTAATTTATGTAATTAAATATATAATCACGTCTGGATAAGTTATAGTGAAAATAAGGATAATTCATCAGATGCTATTAAATTATTGGCTTGGACTAAAATATTTGTAAATATTCTTAATAATAAAACAGATTTAAACAATTATAATTTTATTCAAAAATTAGTTCCTATTAAACAATAAAATGATTAAAAAAATATTATTTAATATATTCTTGATTAATATCAAGTATTTTATAATTTAAAAAATAATTAAAAAATGATGTTTATTCTTTACAACTTTTAAAAAAACTATTCTTTTAATAGATATCACGGATAATATGTAAATTATATTAATATAAATATATCAATAAAATTTTATTTAAAAATAGTTTAAAAATAACGAAAATATTTTTTACCAATGTGTTGTAGATGTGGATTTATTTAATATAAAAATAAGATTAAAGGATTAAAATCAAGATGTTATTAAAAAAAAAATTATAAAATACGAAAGAATTTATTAATTATAATGTACTTAAGAGAAACTAATTTTAAAGACAGTAAAAAAATAGAAAATAAACATTGAAAATATAGTTAGTGAAGTAAAATAAAAATAATTTTAATTTATAGAATTGTGTAATGATATATGAAGATATAATTAACTAATAAGTTTAACTTTTACAAGAAAATTAATAATTAATTTATCTAAATAAATATTTTATAAACTGAATTATTTAAGTTGAAAATAAAGATAAATATGATTCATATGATTTATTCAACTCATTAAACAAATTTAATATATTAAATAAAGTTGAAAATCAAAAATAATTTGAATAGCTTAATAAAATATATGAAAATATTATTAAATTTATTCAACAAGAAATATTAGATTCTGGATATGAATTATAATTTAATTAGCAAATAAATAAGTTTACATTTTTAAATTAAAATCCTTTATATAAAAATAACATTAAACTTCCAAAAATTTAATTTCCAAAAAATGAGTAAAATTTATTTAAAGATTAAAATTAAAAAAATTAAATGAGCTAATACAAATAAAGGAAATCACAATTTAGATATTCTTAATTAAATGATTAAAAAAATTCCCCTAAGAAATATGAATAAGAAATTATTGATAATATTTAAAATTGATTTCTTATATTAAATAAATATTTTCTAAATTATTATATAAATTAATAATTTTAATAATTTATAATACAATTTTTAAATACATGCAGGTATAAGAATTAAATTAGTAAAATTAAAAAAAATATTAAGAAAAATATTTGAATTTAATAAATAGTAAAGAAATTAATTAAAATGATTTTTAAAATCAATATAACAATGTTATAATTTAAGAATCAAATAGTAAAAATTAAAAAAGAAATTATTAATTAGATAATTAAGAAATTATCCAAAAAGAGCAATAAATTTTTCAAGAAATCATAGATCAATAAATAAATTATTAAACAAAGACAGATTTTAAAGATTAAATAATAAATATTAAAAATAATGATTTAAATGATTATAGATTAATAAATAAATAATAAAAAAAATTCATAAATTTAAAATTAATAAGAGAAGAAAATCTTAAAAAACAATAAAGTCTTTTAGGACCTGGATATTATAAAATTGATAATTATTCAATTAATTTTAATGTATTTATTATATTACTTATAAATTTCTATTTATTATTATATAGAATAATAATTAACTCATTTAAAAAAAAATTTGTAATAAAATACATATTTATAGAATGAAAATATAATTATATATTATTTTACAAATAATGTAAAATATAACATACATTAAAATAACATAAAAATAAATATAAAATAAAAATTATAATTAAAATTATTAAATTATAAAAAATATCTACATATTTTAAATTTTATTTAATAAAATAATAATTAAAAATGTAAGATTAAGAATATAAAAAAAAATTAATAGAATAAATAATGAAAAATAGTATTTCTTTAAATGAAATATCTGGATTTTTAAAGGATGATAAAGAATTTGTTCTATAAGTTTTAAAATACAGTGGAAAATAATTAAAATTTGCATCTTAAAGATTATAAGGAGATAGAGAAGTAGTTTTATAAGCTGTAAAATAATATGGTAGATCTTTATGTTATGCTTCACAAAAAATTAAATGTGATAAATAATTAGTAATATAAGCTGTGAATTAAGATGGGTAAGCCTTGAGATTTGTTTCTGATAGATTATAAAATAAAAAAAGTGTAGTATTAGAAGCAGTAAAAAATATAGGATTAAGCCTAGAGTTTGCTTCTGATAGAATGAAAGATACTAAAATTATAGTTTTAGAAGCAGTTAAATCAGATGGATATTCAATTTAATATGCATCTAAAAAATTATAAGATGACAAAGAAGTAATTCTAGAAGTAGTAAAAAATGATGGATGGTGTTTGAAATATGCATCTGACAGATTAAAAGATGACAAAGATGTTGTTATTGAAGCTGTTAAACACAATGGAATGTCATTGGGATATTCTTCTTCAAGATTATAGGATGATTTTGATGTTGTTTATTAAGCTATCACTAATGATGGTAAAAGCTTAAAATTTGCATCTAGTAAAATTAAAAATATCAAAGATATTGTTATGGATGCCGTTAAATAATATGGATTTACGCTTACTTACGCATCTGAAAAACTAAAAAATGATAAGGACGTTGTTTATGAAGCTGTCAAGTAAGACGGTACAGCATTAAATTTTTGCTCTGTTGAATTAAGAAATGATAAATAGATTATTTTAGAAGCAGTTTAATAAGATGGTGTATATTTAGAATTTGCTTCAAATTAATTGAAAGATGATAAAAATATTGTTTTTTAAGCGTTAAAAAATAATCTAAGCTCATTTAAATTTGCTTCTCAAAGATTATAAAATGACCAAGTCTTATTAGATTATATTAAAAGTTATAAAGCTTGAATTATAAAAATCTTTAATAAAATATGAAAATAAAAAATAATAAAAAAAATTATATATTTATTCAATCGATAAAATTATATATTATATATAAAAAAATAAATCTTAGTAATTTAGTAATTTAGTAATTTTTTTTTAGTAATTTAGTAATTTAGTAATTTTTTTTTAGTAATTTAGTAATTTTTTAGTAATTTTTTTTAGTAATTTAGTAATTTTTTAGTAATTTTTTTTAGTA
>Ga0315908_10001320_pt1 | contig 18717 bp, 12 predicted proteins | sample LakEriMetagenome_12_FD_203520 | JGI IMG/M metagenome (GOLD analysis project Ga0315908, IMG submission 203520) | Freshwater fungal communities from buoy surface, Lake Erie, Ohio, United States - Buoy 4 MA124 | ecosystem: Environmental > Aquatic > Freshwater > Lake > Lake biofilm | place: USA... | reverse complement strand
TTCCTTTATTATTGTCTTGGGTCATATTCCCATTAGTGTCATAATTATAATCGGTAGTAGTTTTACTGCCTGCATTGTACTTAAAATCACCAAGTGTGCTATTATTGTCATTTACTGCATCTGTAACAGCTTTAAGCTTATTAGAGCCTGAGTAATAGGTGTAATTAAGCTGGTCTATTATAAAACCCGATTGACATTTGAAGAAAAGTATGATTTTAAATTATTAACCTAGGTATATTACGCGTCACCGCAAAACGATAAAAAGTTATAAATGAAAGCGAATTTCTAGAAACAAAAAGCATTATGGGATACTGTCTATTTAACTGTGTTTAGTGCTAGATTACTTAATGTAATTGTTTGAATTAACTAAAAATGTTGATCCAAGGCAATGAATCAGGCAATAATATACCAAGCAGCTACAAAATGAATTTATAATTTATAATTTATTAATTATTGTTTTTTGTTGTTTTGTTGTTGCTGCACAGGGTTTACACACATTTGCAATATGTCTATCACAAAGAAGTTTTGAATTTGATAATTTAGAATATATTCTCGGTCTGTTTGCTAAAGGCTTAAAAAACTGAGAATGTCTGAAATATGGAAATGCTTTAATATCTAATGAACAAATCAATTTGCAACCTGAAACTCGCAGCAATCCAATTAAATGTGCGTCGTCAAAGTCATCATTTACGATTATTCCCTCAATAATTTTTTGTTCAGAGTCTACAATATTAGAAGGAATATGTACAGCTTTACCAGCTTTTTTTAATTGCAAGAATAAGGCTAAATAAGACTCCTTTATTTCATGAATGTACTTTGTGCCTCCAAATACAACTTTACCTTTACCTTCTATTATCCAATCTCGAACTGGCTTAAATTGTGTATGATTTGCCGAGCTTTGCTTGAAGACATTTGACAAAACATTTGTATCAACTATTATGCACATATATTTAAATTTCAAGTAAATTAAGTTGTTCTTTAATAAAGAAATCACGAAACTCTTTCGGTTGATTATCAAGTAATGAGCCATCAGACTGAATTGGAATACAAGTCAATTCATTTGTGCCATTATTTCTATGAAAGAACACTATTTGACTTTTAACTTGTTGTGATTCGTTAGATTTATTATATTTATTTAACTTTAATCGGAATCGGTCAATTGTATAATCACTATGTGTTTCAATAACGAAATTTTTTTTATCATTAATTGCAGACTTTAATACAAAATCTCCGAATGCAGCTTGCCCTTTTGGATGTAAATGAATCTCTGGCTGCTGTAAAGCAAACCAGGTAGCATCATGCCTGGCAATTACTTCAATTATTAATGGCAATATTTGAGAAACTCCATAACCAACATTTGTAATTTTCAATGGTTGATTGTTAAGTAAAATTTGCAATTCAAAAGGAGCAGTCTCACCTTTCCCTAAAGGATTAATTAAGATATTATCAAATAAACCACTATCCTTTCCAAACTTTTGCAGAATAGTTTCAACTTTTAATCTCGATTTAGATGTACTATCTTTACCAATTAATTTTTTTAGTAAATATGGAGCATGTGTGCCATCAGGCTTAAAAGTGATTTTGTAACTATCATAAGTTCTTTTGGGGTCTGTACGAATTGGAGCTAACCATGCCACATCTTGAAGAAAATTTGGCATATTGAAAGAGTTTCGTTTTGCTTTACCTTTTGATTCAGGGGATTTTATTTGATCAACAATAGTCTGGACATGAAATAGCAATACTTGCGTGAAAAATGATGAAGTTTTATCGACTTTAGTAAAAGCTTTATTTACCAACCCATTGTTTTCTACCCAATTTTTAAAATACTTTAGGTCATTAGTTTCATTGATATTAGTCAAGTCAACATTAGTATATCTAAATTTTACTTTCTTGTCTTCAACAATTGTTTGAATGTTTATGTCGTTATTAATTAGAGATATTTCCTTAACAGAAGGAATTCCATCAATGTTTTCAAATCTTAATTTAATTGCACTTATCCCTTCATCTTTATCAAGAAAATCTCTAAGTATTCCGATTTCAAAATACTTTTTTGTCTTATTTGTATGGCTAGCTATCTCAGAATAATATCCAAGTTCAGCTTCGTCTGAATTAAACTCTTGCGTAAACCAAAAGCGATGATCCGATAGGATTTTTATCAGCTTTAGTACAGAAGTTTTTCCTGAACTATTTTCTCCAACAAAAAAATTTACGTTTTTAAGGGGAAGAAATGTCTTAGTAAACCCTCTAAAATTGTCAAAATATAATACTGGCATATTGTAGTTTTTATTTATTTTAAATACTGCTATTTTGTTTATTGTTCTTAATTATAATTGCATATTATAATAGAAAAGTATATACATATTTAATATTCAAGGTTTAAAGATTCTATGCAATAAAAAAGTAAATAAAAACGGAAATTATACCCTAAAATAAAGTATAATCAATACAAATTATTAAACTTTATTTAAGTATTTATTTTTTATCGATATCATCTAACCTCGCAGGGATTATATCATAATCCGAAATAAAATCATTGTTGACTAGGAATATAAATATTCGCCGGATTTCTTTTTCTTTCATTTTCAAATTCTACCTTTTTATTGATTTTTTCTTCGACAGTATTCCAAAAATTACAATTCCAAAAACGTATATCATTTAAATTATAAACCAGCCCAGTGTCCCTTGTTTTTATTGAAGCAAATTCGCGAAAATAAAAACCCCTCAAAGCACTTGAAATATCACTTTTTGCTGAAAAATTAGTTAAGCTATTTTCATACCAATACAAATGAAAAATATCTTTTTCCCTTAAACCAAAATAACAATACCCATCATAATAGTATTCATATTTATCGCTTGCTATTAGTTTACGATATGTTGGTTTTTTTACAATTACAAATAAGGCTATTTTATCTTTATCGGGACTATATAAAATAGTATCAATCATTAATTCAGTATCTTCAAAGTAATTCTTTACATAAAAAGACTCTTGATGATTTTTCAAATACCCACAAAGTTGCACTGTAATCCAAAGACTATCCTTAGTATAATTATTTTTAGAATTTTTTGAATGATTTAAATACTTTTTTGGAGTATCTGAATTTCGTCTAAATTCAAACCAACCATATACATTTATGTATAAATATATAATTATAGATAAAATAAAAATTATTAATATTATACTGCTTCTTTTCATAATAAATTATTGAGCCACCCATTTTTGATTTACGTCATCCCATTTATATGTACCCTCTGAAAGCAACTGAATATCATTGAAAAAAGAAAATATTGAATGACTGGAGCTATTCTTTTTTTGCTGTGAAGCAATCAAATTTGCCCCTTCTTCAATTTCATTAGCTAACCATCCCAAACCGAGGATATTCCAATTGTTTGCATGTCTAAATTGGATAGTTCTTATATCTGAATCTGCCTTAAAATCACTTGCTTGAAATGGATCAAAATCAGCTACTAAAGTAATTTTAATTTGCTTTTGTAATACAATAGGCAAGGTTCTTATATAATCTTTTAATGATGCAACAAATCCTTTTCCATATGCACTGCCCATGCTATGTGTAATAATTTTAATTGTTTCAGTGATATTACCGCTTTTATCCCTAGCCAAATTATTTATTATAGTTTTTGCATCCTGTGTAGCTTTACTATACCCTGCGAAGTATCTCCCCTGCGCAGTTGATCCTTTTGTCGGAAATTGCATATCAACAAAAGGATGATTGCCACCTACAGAACCATCGTAATACAATGAATTATTATCACCAAAATGATCCATAACTTCATTATCAAACCTTCTAGAGACGTAATGACCACCTTGTGGATTCCAAATTGTAGCCTTATTTGGATCAGTTCTATACTCTTTTGTTTGCCAATAGCTTTTTCCAGGCTCTGAAAGACCGAAAAAGTTTCCATTAATAAATATTACAAGATTACCATCAGGATCAATTGCATTTGTAGGTTGATTTAATGCATATACATATGGTGAAGTTGCAAAGTACATTTCAGATTTTCTATCAATTTTTAGCCATCTTCCAATCTGCGCATCATACATCCTTGCTCCGTAATCCAAATAATCTAAGCCACTACCATCACTAAATTCTTTGCTTTGTTCTTCTTTGCCATTATACTTAAATTTATTCTGCAATCCTCCAGCAGCCTCCTTTCCAATCACTTTCATACTTAACCCGAATGGATAATAACTAGTTGCATCAATTATGTGGGTTGCTATGCTATAATCATCCGTTATTGTCATTCTGGTATTACCTAAATGATCTTTTAAGAAATAATCATATACGTAGCCATTATTAGTGTTATTAATCCTGAGCCTACCCTCTTCATGTGCTATAAATTGGAGAACGTCGTTTTGATAAATAACTCCATTTAAATAAAGGGTGGTTGTGGTAGTACCATTTGTATTATCTACAACTTTCTTTTGCAATTTGCTGCCAGCTGCATCGTAAGTGTATGATATCGTACCTTTTCCTGTCATTGTAATTGTCTGAGGTAAATTTAGATAATTATATGTTATGGTATTTATTCCTTTATTATTGTCTTGGGTCATATTCCCATTAGTGTCATAATTATAATCGGTAGCAGTTTTAGTGCCTGCATTGTACTTAAAATCACCAAGTGCGCTATTATTGTCATTTACTGCATCTGTAACAGCTTTAAGCTTATTAGAGCCTGAGTAATAGGTGTAATTAAGTTGGTCTATAAGCGCAGAGGTATTTGCATTAGGTTTTAAACCCATCTGATTCATTTGCAGGATATTACCATTAGCATCATAATTGGGTATAGTCATACTATAGTCAACTCCTGCATTTTTATTAAATCCACCCCCAGTATACTGGTTAAAGTCTGCTACTTTTAAGCGGTTAGCTTGGTCATAATTAAAATCGTATTTACGTATCTGACCATCATGACCACTTTTCCACAACATTCCAACTATATTGCCATTATACTGGAAGCCGTTAGACCACCCAGCTCCATTACCTGCAGCAGGGCTTTTATCATACCCTAATTCAAATCCAAAAAACTGTCCGGCACAGTAACAATTTGGTGTAGTAAAACTCTCGCCACTAAACCATGCATTACTCGCAGTGGATACATCTTGCACATAAGTACGGTTTATCCCTAATAACCAACCTCTAATATTATAATCATAATTGAGGGTTTCTAAGGGCGCACTTGTATAGCTTGTTCCATTCCGTTGGCGGCCAAGGTTTTTAACTTTAATTTGACCTAATCCATCATATTGCATATTTGCAACAGTAGTATATCCCGAAAAGGCGCCACCATTAACAAGGCTATTACTTACTTGATTTTCAGTTGTAACTGGTCTGTTTAATGCATCATATGTCGTTTTACTTATAGTAATAGTAGTTTGCGCATTTGGATAATTAGCTTTTTGCTGACTTTGTACAGTTATATATGGCTGACCAGACCAAGTATATTGTGTAGTACTAATATCAATTCCTCCCGTTATATTTTGCTTTTGTACCTGTATAACTCGACCTTTATCGTCATATATATTGGAGGTATATAAGTAGGTCAAAGGGTTATTATTATTGAGTACTTTAACTTTCGTCCATGTAACCATACCTTTTAATTGTATTGCCTGAGGAGCCTGAGGAGCCTGAACCGGCATAACCGGATATGGTAGGTTACTATTATCTGTATTTGCAAAATATCCATTCCAAGTACTGTTAAAATTAGCACTTACACCATATAAACCATTATTGTAATCATCATAGTGTGTCTCTGTAAGTAAATCAAAACTCCCACCAATCGATGGATAAGTGGTACTATAATATGCATTGCTTAGATGAGCAGAAAAATCACCAGAATACCCATTTAGCATACCAGTTTGTACTGGCCTATTTAAATTATCGTAAATAGTAGTTAACCAAGCTGGGGTTGGTAAATTCCTCATGTTAGCATCCTGTGTCATTACCAACCGGTCTCGATTATCATAAACCATATACACTTCACCTGCTCCTGGAACCTTTTTAACGATCATTCTGTTTCTTTGATCATATTCATACCTAAAGCTTTGCTCATACAATATAGAATAGTTAAATACCCAACCATTTTGCATCAAAGCTTTAACACCTTCTGGCTGAACAACACACCTTAAATTACCTAAATCATCATAAATATAATAAGTACTTAACCAGTTACTATAATCAGCACCGTTACCGTTGTCTGAAGCGCCTAAGCTAACTTTTTTTAATATTACTTTGCCGTCCAAATCTTTAAATTCAATTACCTGATTGTTATTTTCGTCAGTTGTAATATTTTTATACAATGTTCCCGCTACATATGAGCCATCATTACTGTAACTACCTAAAACTCCTATACCATTATTGTAAACGTTCCATTTTTTAACATCATCGGTATTGGTATTAATCCAATAACCAGATTGCACACCCCTATTACTTCCCACCCAGCTATTTCCAGCAGACATTGTTAAAACTGGCCTACTTAAAGGCGAGGCCTCAAATTGAATTAAACTATGTGCATTGCCCCCATTTTCTCCTTGGCCAGCAACGGGACTTGTGTAGCTATTATAAAAAGAAGACTGTGCATTTATGGCTCCCGCTTTATATTCTCCATCTGCAGCATTTGAGATATAAGGCAAATAATTTCTATTGTTTCTGCCAAATGCATCATATCCTAATTGAATAGTTAAATCAAGATTATTGCCGCTAGCGGTTTCTAAAGATCCTTGTTTTGCAACTGTTTGCAGGGGCCTACCTAATCCATCAAAATATTGCGTAACCTGCTTAACAGCACTAATAGGTTTTGATATTAATGTATTTGGATTCGCCTCTGGAGCTGTTGCAGACCATGTCCTTACAAAGTTTATTTGTGCCCGTATAGTTTGGTTTGTTAAAAAGCAAATTAACACAAGCAATACAACTATACGAATGTTATTTTTATATCTTACCACTTCTATAATTTTATTTGTATAATGGAATAATGTAAATAGACTAACCTTTAGATTTAGATTGCTTTATCAGACTCTTCTTCTCTTTTATTTTATTTGCTTTTTTTTGGTCATCGTCCATAAGTTTTTGAAACTTTTCCTTTACCATAATTTTACTCAGCTCGTCTTTCCACATTAAATCAATTTCTGATAACCTCTTGCTCCTTATCTCAAACGCTAACTGCATATTTCCCAATGCAGCCATTGTCTTGTAGTATTTTTTTGTACACTTTAATGCTGATTCTTCTTGGTTCTTATTAAGTCCATACTTTATTTTATAAAATTTCACCAACTGAATAGCCATACTATCACTATTACGATTATTCAGAGCTTCTCGTGATTGTCCAGAAACAATTGATGTATCACAAATACCCAAGAACAACATCACGATTACTAAATACTTTTTCATACTTTAAAATTTAGAGGGTAATATTTAATATATTATAGTAGTGGTAAACTGTAGCGTAGGTTCCACTCGCATATTCATAAGTCACAACTGGTGCAGAATATTGCAATACCGCCGAACTTCCTGAAACTGTTGCCGTATGACTATAATTTAATAACTCTCCAGTTAAATCATTTTCAGTCATTTCAGAATATTCCACTAAAGCATTTGTAACACTAATAGGCTGTGTGCAATTGACATCGCTATAAAAATTGATAACCAAATCCCCATAACCACCATAGTTATTTTGGATTGAAATAACTCCATAAACTGTAGTTGGAGTAGACGAGCCATTACCACCACCATTGCCAGAATTGGATTCTAAACAAGAAGTGGTTTGTCCAAATAAATTATAGCAGAATTTTTTGATAATATTATTATCCTGGTCGCGGATTAACTTTAAGCGGTTCATTCCATCATACTCGTAGTAACTGGTTCTTCCTGCCGCATCTGTTTGTGATGTCATACCGATAAGTGGCGCAAACGTAAAAGATGTCAATTGAGCAGCAGGAGCAATACCATGCAAACTCGAACGAACTGAATTAAAAAGCGATCTTAAAGAAGCATCACCTGATAAGATTGCATTATCGATTTGACTTTGATTAACTATACTACTTACAGTTGAATAATCACTTCCAATGATCTTAGCTACAGGATAGCTGCCCTTATATCCCCATAAATACGTTTCTTTTACATCATTTTCTTTTTGCTGCTCAAGAATATTTCCATAGCTGTCATAATAATTATACTTTAATCGATTTTCTATTGGGAAATTATATAGCCCAAATTTTGTATTATCATTTACGATTAAATTATTAGAGAATTTATAACTATTTAATCTGGTGGACAATAAAGTTTCACTGCCACTTTTTGATACGTAAGTTTTTTCTTCAAGAACTGGTGTTAGCATATTTCTCGAAACCATTGATTGAGAAATAGCATCACTCTTATCTTGAGGGAAAGTATACCGAGTAATATTAACATCACTATTACTATTCGAAGCCGAAGATTGTGTCAAAAACAAATTTGAAGGATTCGAATATTGAAAATAATTTTGAACTACAAGACTATCGACCGCTCCAGGCTTATATGTAATCCTACGTTCTGCAGTTTTGCGCATTGCCCCCGTTTTAATAGGATATGGATACAAAGTGAAGAAACCTTGACCAAATGATGCATTTGAAGGATCGGGCCCGCTTGAAGATGTGAAACAATCACACAATTTTACAAATTGCTTAGTTTGTTTTAATCCAATTGCATAGAATGTATTAGTATTATAACCGGTCCAACTATAACCAATTCTTGTAACTGGCGTATATTGATTGTTTTCCCACTTATAATTTATTTCATCAACTTGGAGTGCTTGATTCCAAACATTATTGATAGCACCATAGTTACCGCTATTTATTATTGATGCAGGTAACCCTGTATCATCTTTTATAATATTATAATGATATATTGTTTTGCCGGAATTTATTGAGGGCGTTCCAACATATTTGGTTACCGTCGAATATAAAATAGGCGCTCCAAGATAGTTTAATGAATTATACTTTGAAACTCCAAAATAATTCCTATGCAAAAATGTGTAATCAAAATTACAGGAAACCATAGCCAATTCAGACCCCTTATAATATGCCTGATATTGCTCTTCATAATTTTTATAAAACTTGTCTTCATCAAAAAGCCTAATCCCAGTTCCATTTTCATTTTCTCCATAAGAGTAATACTCTTCATTTAATAATGATCCTTCATTTGAAAAGTTTTTTATTGACTTGACCCTTATACCGCCGCCAATCTTAACAACATGCTGATTATTTAAATCAGACCAATACTTGTTAGGTTCAAAATCGAATGTGGTATACCCTCCAGTTGGATATGTAATTTTATTTAAAACTCCAGCCTTCATGTAATTAGCATCGGGCTCTCGACTAGCATTGCCAACTACAGTAGCAAAACTACCACTAAAATAATTATCACTAATAAGTAGTCCATTTCCATCTGTATAAACGGTGGTAGTTGGCAACAAACTATTATTACTACTTCCATTATAATTTCCCCAATAATCTATGTTATATGAATTAAATGGTGGAAGTGCTGTTGGATCATAATCAAAACTATAATTACCTTGCTGTAAGGTTGCAAGATCAATATTAGAAAAGCCTGTAAGCTTTAGCCGATATTGGGCATGGAATGGCTGACTAGATGTTGGAGAATAGAAATAATCGTAATTGAGCTTAATTTTTTTTACTGGTTGGTTTGTATTATTATAAACTACTATCTCATCCAGCGATTTACTATACTCAAGTATATCAATTCGTGAATCATTTCGGTTGAATTGGACATAGCCGTTTTTAAAATATATTCTCTTAACAACTTGCTCAGAATAATTTAAAGAGCTAGTACTTTTATTTATGAGACCGCTACCAGCGGAAGAACCAAAAAAATATGTAGGAGCGCTACCATTACAACCAGTTTCAATAGCACCTATAGAAATATTGCTATTTTCCATTTCGTCATTGAAATACTTAGTTTCATATTCTATTGAAATAGTATCAACCAGATTAGCTGAAATGATTGAAGTTAAGTGCCAAGTATTTATTGTTGTTTGCTGAGAAGAAAAATCAGATGAAACTGTAGAATAATTAGAATATTTATAAATTGTTCCATTTTCATCAACAATCTGAAAAGCAAGATATCCGGCATTATTATTTTTAGTTATTTTAATAGGCTCATATGGAATAGTAACAAACTGTTTATCTGGATTAATGATAAACTTACCAGATTTACCGGCAATATTATAAGCAAATAAATCTGGCTCTAAATCATACCCTACACCTGAAGCTATATTATACGTAGATGCTGTATAATAGTTGTTAATAGAAGATAACTGCGAAAAAGTGGGTGGGGTATAATTAAAAAGTCCGTATTGACTATCATCTTTTGCTCCATATACTGTTCGAGTGATTTGTCCACCTGCATTAACACTCCATCCTAATCCAGTTTCAGGCGGCTTTTGATTAACTTGAACACCACCAGCATGATAAGACAATATTATTGGCAAGCTAAGTGTTCCCGACTTTATCTCATACAATGGAAATGATATATCAGGCACTCCCGTAACATTACCAACAGGAATTGAACCATATTTGCCGAGTTCTGCTGCATTTGGAGCAGCTGGTATATATGATTGAAGGTTGAGTTGTGTTTGACCGAAAATATTGGTACTCACAAGCAACACTATTGAGAATAAAAGAGTTTTTTTACTAATCATATTGAGAATTTTTTCAGCTAATTGAATACACAATCATTTAATGCTTATTGTTTAATGATTCTTGAAATTTGCATTTGCTTTCCATAGGTAAACTTCAACAAGTAGGTACCAGAGGTAAGATTGCCCACTTTTACAGGTAGAGAATAGTGACCAACTTCTAATAAGCCAGCGTAATTCCGATACACAGCAACTCCGTCCAAAGTCAATATTTGTATCTCAACAATATCGGCTTTTGGTATTTGGAATTGAGCTGTAATTAAATTATTAAAAGGATTTGGATAAGTACGTAGGTGAAGTTTAGTTGACATTAATGAACTATCTGCTCTTGCAAGAACTATGAATATTGGCTTAGATGGCTCGTTTCGTTGTGACGAAAACATTTCAAGATTTCCAGCAAGAAATATACTATCACCAGATTGAACCAGATTCAAATTGGCATTCTGAAAATTGTATTTAATACCGTTTTCATCACTATAATGATCCCTTCTGCGATATTCCATTCTATTAAAGCGTATTGAATCATAAGACAAATCAGCATTTACCCTAATTGAATCGGATTTATCCTCTATCCATAAACCGGTCACCTTCTTATCATTAAGATTTAATTCCAATTCAAGCGATTTGCTTGATGTAATGTATTTACCGCTCCAGTCGTATTGAATGATGAACCCCTTATAAGTTCCTGAAATAAGATCAGAAGTAGGTATGTAATGCCGAATCTTATTGAAAGTATTTGTGATTTTTTTATCAGGAATAGCAGCATTATTAATTTGTTGAACCAATTTAAATGCAGAATCATTAATATTTTCTCCAATTGGTATTTGTAATTCTTTAATAGCTTGCAAATAGCCAACAGCGGCCGATTTACCTAACCAGTATTTTGCACTATCTGCATTTTTTACTACACCGTAACCATTCCGCCAACATAAACCATAGAAATACATGCTATTATCCCTTTCCAACTTAGCACCTCGAAGAAATAATTGAGCGGCTTTTGTGTAATCCTGATTACAACCCAATCCTTTAAAATATAGATATGCTTGAGCATAAACACTCTGCTCATCACCTAATTCAGCTGCTTTTGAAAAATTCTTGAACGCTTTCTCATAATCAATCGCCACTCCAATACCATCTTTGAATTTTACGCCTTGAGCGTAATAAAAAGATATTGAATGATTTAATACGGAATCAATGCCACTTTGTGCTGATACCGAAAAACATGAACTTAAAATAAAAACAACCACTGCTAATTTTGTAGGCATTTTTGTTTTTTTTATTATAATAAATACGATGAACTATTTAATTATCAGGCACTTAGTAGCTCTATAATCAAAAATCATTAACTACAAATCAATTTTTTACAATCGAATTAGGAGGTAATAATTATAAATAGAAGTAGAGCAAATTGTATTAATTAGGAACGAAAATATCAAATGACGATAAATGAATAATGCGTATAAATACGCAATTATTAAAAGTCCAGGATTTACTTATTATTGAGCTAATTCAGATGTAAACTATACCTATTAGGTATTTAGGCACAAAGGGAATAATTCATTTAAGATAAAAATACTGCCGACATCTCTTTTACAATTTTCAGTATTTATACGCATTAATAGTGGACTATATCGGATTTAGATTATACTAATTCTATATTTAATTGTTTAAGACAATATTTAATTCAAAGTATATTTTAACAGCTTATTTGCTAAATTAAAATTGCGTATAAATACTGATAGCCGTTAATTGAAAATAATTGAATTTAGTGTCAAACTTTATTTATCCACAAAAACAAAACGGCAAAAAATTGTAATCTGAAGAGGTTACTAAGTAATCCATTAATAATGTACACAACGACATTATTTTTCAAGATTGTGTAACTATAGATTACTCTTAGTATAATTCTGCACAGAACTATATGATTTTTTTAAAATAATTGTAATGAAAATTTGTAGATGCTCAACTACGGTTATTAATTCTATTCAATCTACTTGCGGTTTGAATGGGAAATATTTTGTAGGGTTTGTCTGAAACATAAAAGTATTATTATTAAACACAATTATAATTTAAATCAATTTCTAATTTAATAAAAAACAAAAAATGAAAAAGTCAATTATTTTATCAACGATTGTATTATTTGCCATTACAATTAGCACTGCATTATTTGCTTCTACACAATATGAAGCAGCTAATTGCGAATTCACAGGCATATCCAGTGACTATTGTTTTGCTTCTACAGGAACGAAGAATGTTAGAGTATTAGAATGTCGTCCTGGAACAGGTGAATGTTATTTTGAAATAACGCAACAGTAGAATAGAACAAAATAAAAAATAAATTTTTATAAGTAATGGGAAATAGGAGTGCATACTACTAAAGTCCCATTACTTATATTTTATAGTAATTATATATGAGTAAATTAAAATATTATTATATTTTCATTGTGGTACTATCAACATCTTGTAATTCCCAAGTATCTAATTCAAACAGTCCAACATTTACAAAATTTCCAAGCGAAATAAATTTAAAAGAAATAAATTTTTATAAATTTAAAACAGGAATACCAAAAGGAATTTTACTGGTAAATGACACATTAATTGTGTTAAGAAATCCAACAGGTTCAAATAACCATTTTACCGTTATAAATCGAAATAATACTAGTTTAGTAAAAAATCTGTTGCCTGTAGGCAGAAAAGATAAGCAAGCGTTAGCATTTTTATCTTATGGTAGTATCGACAATAACATATGGGTTTATGACATCATAAAAGAAAAAACAATATTAATAGATTTGTATGACACATTAAGCAAAAATCATATTAATGAATTTAAAAGTCCATTTTACTATTCAATTCAATTGATTAATGATAGCATCTTTATTGGCACTGGCGACTATGATAGTGATTTCAAAATTTCTAAATATAACATAAAACGAGAAAAATTGATTGAACAAATGTCAGCATATAAAAATGAAAATAAAGATACAATTTCGAGAGAACAAAAAATGGCTTTTGAAAGCTTTATATTTCTGAAACCTTCTGGAGAGAAATGTGTCTTAGCTCGCAGATATGCAGATGAAATTGAAATTATTAATCTAAAAACAAAAACATCAACTAAAATTAGAGGACCTGAAGGATATGAGCCAAATGTTATGTTTGCTGTAGGGAACGATGGAAGAAAAATAAGTACTAGAAACGAAGAAACAAGGTTTTCTTTTGTAAAAGGAAAAACAACTAATGAGTATATCTATTTACTTTACTCTGGCAATAATCATTTATCCAAACATATAGATTATGGAAATTGCTTGTACGTATATGATTGGAATGGCAATCCAATTAAAAAATTAAATTTTTTTGATTATATAGTTGATTTCGCTGTAAGTACTAATAATCAATTTATTTATGCATATCATCCTAGCAGTAAATATATAACAATTTCAAAGCATTCATTCGATGAAAAGAATTAAAGCATACATACTTACATCCATTATAGTAATATTATTTTCTTCCTGTGAAGAGAAAAATAATAATTCAAATTATGAGAGGATATACTTTCCTGAAAATTTTGAATTATTAAATTCTAATATAAGTAATAAAGATTACATTCAAAAAAGCAAAAAATTCAAATTTAAAATTTTTACACAAATAAATGTATCATGTGCTACATGTATACAGAAACTTGCAAAATGGCAGAATTTTATAAAACAATTAGATGGTTGTGATTCAATTTATTTAATTCCAGTTTGCAAATCGAAGGATAAATTTGAATTAATTAAATATCTATTTGAAAGTAATAAAGTTGGTGATTTGAATTTTACACTTTTGCTGGATACTGCAAATACATTTGGTGTTTTAAACAAAAGGTATTACGATGATATGATTAGCGAATCAGTTTTAACTAATTCAGAAGATCAGGTATTGATATCGGGAAATCCAATAGAAAATGAAATTGATAGAAATAAATTTTTAAACAGCATTTGCACCTACAAATAAATACATGAAGAAATTAAACTTTTTAATAATTATCATATTAATATTAATATCAACTAAAATAAGGGCTCAAAACATAGCTCAAGTAAATATTATATATGAATTCAGATATGTGAGAGACCTTAGTAATAAAGATAACATATACAAATCTAATATGGTTTTATCAGTAGCAAAAAATAAAAGTCGTTATTGCACAGAAAAAATTTTTAATGACAATGATGAAAAAATACTTGAATCAAGGAAAAAAGAGCAAGATCAATTGCAAAGTACATTCTCGACAACATTGACGTCTGTATCAGGAGGTCCAATACTTTCAATTGGAAAATCAGGGGTATTAATAAATGAAGAAATTATAAAAAATATCGAAGAAAATAAAATATATATTGAAACAAAAATTGGTTTAAAAACATATAAAATAGAAAATACTTTGCAAGAAATTAAATGGACAGTTTTTCCAGAGATGAAGAAAATTGGAAATTATGAATGTCAAAAGGCAAGTAGCTATTTTGGAGGTCGTAATTATGAAGTCTGGTTTACAAAAGAACTTCCATTTCAAGATGGACCCTGGAAGCTACATGGTTTACCAGGTTTGATTCTAGAAGCTTATGATACAAATAAAGAAATATGCTTTTATTTTAAAGAAATTGTAAAGAAAGAAAACGTGGATATTACAATACGCTCATTTTTAAATAGCCCTTATAGCATTAGTACAAATATTGAGGACTTAAATAGAATAAAAAAGGCCTTTGAGATTGACCCAGAAGGTGTCATTATTTCTCAAGCTCCAAATGCGCGTATATATATAAAAAACATTGATAACCCAACAGAAAAATCAGTTTATAAAGTTAAAAAATACAATCCAATGGAATTGAAATAATTATAATTATAAGTATAATTTTTATGTGCTCAAAGTTTTTAATTGTAAAGTTATTATTCATAATTTTAATTATTTTATATTCAAAAGATATAAATGCACAAGATATATATATCAAAGGGACAGTTTCTGATTCAACTAATCAGCCATTATATGGTGCTACAATTTCGTTAATAGACAAAAATAATTTCGTAATTACATATGTTTTTAGTGGTAAGGATGGGGGCTTTAAATTACCATATTTCGATAATGGAGTATTAATTAATGTTAGTTATATTGGATATATGAGTGCCAATTTATCTATTGCTATTACAAAAAAAGAATACAATATTAAACTTATACCAATTACTAAAATACTTAATGAAATTGTAGTTAAAACCCGACCAATAAATAATATAAATGGCGATACCTTGAGTTTTTCCGTAAATCATTTTTCAGATAAAGAAGATCAAACTATAGCAGATGTTTTAAAAAGGATACCCGGAATAGAAGTTGCAAACAATGGGACTATTTCTTTTAATGGTAAAAAAATAGAAAACCTTTACATTGAAGGGGACGATATTATGGACGGAAGATACAGTATTGCAACTAAGGTTATTAAGAAAGAATTAATTAAAAGCATAGAAATAATAAGTCATCATCAACCAATAAATGTGTTAAGAAACAAGGTGTCGACAGATCATACAGCAGTTAATCTTGTTTTACAAAATGAAAATAATACAAAACTTTCTGTTTCGTCGACAATAGGAATAGGCAATACATCTTTAAAAGAGGGGTCTCTCGCACCTATTTTATTAAACAAAAATATAAAAATGATTAGTTTAGTAGGGTACAATAATGCAGGAATAGATTTTAAAAATGAAATAAAACAATTAGGTGGATCTAATTTTCTTGAAAATATCTCAATTAACCCAAAAAATATTAATTTAACTTTAAACAGTGCTACCCCTCCTGATATTCCATTAAATTATTATTATTTTAATAATTCATCATTTTTTAGTATCAACACTATATACAAAACTAAAAAGAGTATTCAGTTTAAATTAAATACAAATATATATTCCGATAGGAATTTTTTGAATCATCAAAGTAGTGAATTGAATTATAATCAAGCTGATACCGTAATTTATTCAGATAAACAAACAGTAATAAACAAACCATACATATTTAATATAACTGGGAATTTAATGATAAATAAAACAAAATACTTTTTAAATAATTCATTTAAAGTGTCTATAGATAAAGATATATTTTCGGGACAAAATTTATTTAATAGAAATAGTTTTTTTCAAAATCTATATCGATATGACAAAGTGATATCAAATGATTTTAATTGGATGCCTGCAACAAAAAATAAAGGGATTACTGAAGTGAGATTATATAGTTATTATAGTTCTAACAATCAGCACCTAGATTTTACTAATAATTATTATTTTGATATAAATCCGCAAAAAGGTTTCTATGAAAATGTGATTCAGAAAATAAGTTCCCCAACATGGTATAGTAATGCTTACATTTCATATAAAATACCTTCAAATATTTTTTTACAAGAATATAGGATTGGTTATAAATATATTGAGCAAGAACTTTATAGCAAGCTTTCTTTATTTAATAACGGTATTACAATACCTTATTCAAATGATTTAGGTAATAATGCAAAATTCTTTAATAGGAATATTTACCTATTATTGCATTATCAAATCAAGCGAAAAAGAAATTATCTCGATTTACAATTTCCCTTTTTGAAACAAGTGGTTCAATCAAAACAACCAATTTATAGAATTGATAATAAAAAGGAATTAATTATTTTTTTGCCGAAGATAAACTTTACATATCATTTTGAAAATGAAAAATATTTACAAGCCACATATCAAGTAGAAAACAACTTTGGGGACATAACAACCTCCTATAATGGTTCCATATTATTGAATTTTAGAAACATCCAGTCTTACTCGCAATCATTTCAAAATAATAAAATACATAAAACAAACATTATGTATTCATTTCAAAAGTCTATAAAATTATTCTATTCTAATATTGGATTTTCATATGATTACAATATAGCTAATACGATTATTACAGATTCTTTATTTAATAATATTAGTAAAACTATTTTTTTGCCATATCAAAACAAACAAACAACATTTTCTTTATATGCCGGTATTAGTCAATATCTATTCAAGATTAAATCAAAATTCGCATTAAAGGTTATAAAACAAAGAATATTAAGAGATCAATTTATTAACAACGATTTATTACTTTTTCAAATTGACAATAATAATTTAAATATTACAGGGGATAAAAAAATTGCAAAAATTATTAATTTAAATTATAGCGCTAATTTTTCGTGGCTTACTATGAGTATTATTAATTCAACAAACTTAGATTTACCAAAAACAGGTTCTTTTTCTTTTGATCAAAATATCAAACTTAGTTTTAACATATACAAATCATATTATATTGAAACAATAGTAAATCATAGATTAAATGATTGGGATGTATTCAATAAAAATCGATTTGTTTTTTTTGATTTAAATATTAAGCGCTTGAATTTTGTCAAAAGAACTGACATTTCTCTTAATTTTAACAACTTAATGAATGTTAAAAATTATACTTTAAACTCCCAAACACAAAATAAACTTTATACAAGCACATTTCCAACAAGAGGTTTGACAGTATTTTTACGCATTTCACATTCTTTTTAAACTTTTAGTATAATACTGATAACTAAAGTAAAATTATAATCATTATAACTCAAAGTCAATATTTTATTAGGTGAGATTATCTTAATAGAAAAATACCTTTTTATTTAAAATAAGAATTTTATTATGATTTTTTTAATGAAATTCTTAATACTCAAATAACAATAATTCTTTTTAAAAACCTAGATTAATTATTGACTCCGTATCGTTACTTTTGATGAAATAATATAATTCTGTAAATCTCTGAAGCTACTGTTAAATATCACAAAAAATATATTCAAGAAATTGAAAGTGAAAAATATTACTTGAGCAATCTCACACACTATAATTCATAATCTAATATGATAGATTTATTATAAATGAGGAATAAAGAATATCGAATTATTAAAATAGATTCTGGGTTAATTCAATAAATCATATCATTGTACATAACCAACTAATCAC
>Ga0315908_10001316_pt1 | contig 18770 bp, 22 predicted proteins | sample LakEriMetagenome_12_FD_203520 | JGI IMG/M metagenome (GOLD analysis project Ga0315908, IMG submission 203520) | Freshwater fungal communities from buoy surface, Lake Erie, Ohio, United States - Buoy 4 MA124 | ecosystem: Environmental > Aquatic > Freshwater > Lake > Lake biofilm | place: USA... | reverse complement strand
GGGGGGCGTGTTCGGGGGCCCCCCCCCCCCCCCCCCCCCCGGGGTTGTTGCACCAGCTGGCATCGGTTGCCCTTGGGGCACGTGCACAGCAATCGGCGCGGTGGTTGACCTACTGCTGGTCGTTGTGGTGCGCCGCCCATGCGCACCCGCAGGTGCTGGCCATGCTCAAGGGCAAGCTGCAGGAGGCGGCCCTGCGCACCTACCTGTTCACCTACAGCGCCCAGTACTCCAGCCTGAGCTTGGACCAGCTGGCGGCCATGTTTGGCATGGACGACACACGCTGCTACAGGTGCGTGCGCGCTCGTGCGGGCGGCGCTGGGCACTGCTGCTGTGCCGTAGAGGGGGGCACCACAGCCTTGCCTTTACCCCTCCTGGTGTTTCTTGTGTGAGGGGTGGTGTGGTGGCATGGCACACAGCTTGATGATGCCTGCCAGCACATGTTGGCTTTGCCATCTGGCTGTCGCAAAGTCTGCATCCGCCGCCTGTCTGGCTGCAGCATCGTCAGCAAGATGATGATCGCCGAGGAACTGCATGGCAGCTGGGACCAGCCCACGCGCACCATCTGCATGCACGACGTCAAGGCCAGCCGCGTGCAGGTGCGAAGCGCTGGCAGCCGATGTCACAGCGTGCGTGTTGCATGCGGGGTCTTCCCTAGCACAGCTGCACCAGCGGCCTGTGACCGATTTCGGCTGCTAGTCTTCGCCTGCATCACCCTGGCAGATGTCCTCCTTCCCTCACCAGGCCCTGGCTGAGCAGTTTGCGGACAAGGCGTCGCTGCTGGTGGAGCTGAACGAACGGGCCTACGCCTTCCGCACTGGCGGGCTGCGCGAGGACGACGATGCGCAGGGTGGCGGCAGGTGCGGGCGGCGCCGCTGGGGTCGGGCGGCAGCTGCCTGTGCGTAGACAATTGTTTGCGCCGCCGACGGGGGGACGGGGGGGGGGGTCTAGGTGTATGCCACCTGCCAAGTTGTTTGCTGAGCCGTGCATTCGCTGCTTCACCTTGCAGGGGGCGTGGGCGCGGCGGCGGCGGCGGCGGAAACTGGGAGGACGACGGCGCCGGCGGCCGGCGCCGTGGCGGCCCGCGCCTGGGCGCTGTGCGCCACGCGGCCGGCCGGGGCGGCGGGGGCGAGGACAGGCGTGCTAACCGCCAGCGCGAGCGTGATGCAGGTGCGTGGTGGGAGGGCTGAACGGCAACGGCTGGATGTGGTTGGAGGGGCGTTAGGTTGCCGGTGTGGCTGGCGCAGCCTGTCCAGTGTTGCAGAGTAGGCAGCCTGCCGGTCACATCTGGTTGTTGTGCGGCTGCAGGCTTCCGTACATATGGCGCTGGCGATGCACGCTTCCAGGGCCGGCGCAGCAGCTACCGCACCCAGCAGACCACCAACATGTCCACGCTGGGCAGCATCAGCCGCGGTGGCGGGCGCAGCGGCGGGTTTGCTGGCGACAGGGACAGGGACAGGCGTCAGTGAGCGGCAGCAGCTGGCAGCATCGTCACAGGGCAGCTGTGGTGTTTGTACCTGGGAGCAGCTGCTGCCTGTTCGCCCCCACTGGCTGACTGTCATTGTTATTGTGTAAGTGAGCGAGGGTGCATGGCAGCCCCCGTGAGGAGCAGGGCACGGGAACGTGACCACAGTCATTCTGTTTGTGACCAAATCAATTTGCCTCCGGTGCACTCAAAGTCTAGCCAGCAGGAATGCTTTCATGCAGCGGCGGAAGCAGGAATGTGTGCATCGGCAAGCTAAGTTCTTGCTCCTGAACAGGACACGCGATGTTATGAACGCAATGTGAGGGTTGAGGACGCCAGCGGTCGGTGCTCGCCTCACTGGCCGCCAGCGCCCGCCAATGCATCAGCTCAGCAGCACGTGCAATCAGGTCGTCAGTTTGCACGGCGGCTTGCGGCGAACGCGCCCCAGCGGAGTGGGCAATCAGTGCGACTCCGCGCTTGGGTGAACGGGTCCTCTCTGCGCCTGGCCAATCAGACCTTAACAGGAGGCATACCTCAACAGAGTGCAGACTCCCAGGGGTAGAGAGAGCGATCAATCGACCCCTGGGGCATGCAGTTTGTGGGCCTGCAGTCTGTGTGCATCTTGCTGAATCGAGTCGGGGCACGAGGCTGTGTCTGCAGTCTTCTACCCGGCTTATGTGGCCTAGAGGTAAATCAAACGTTCATAACATTCCAAGTGTGTTGATATGCTTGGAACAGCTTGCATGCGTTGAACACGCCGACCGCTGGTCAAATTGTTGGCATCGCTCCAAGTTGTTCAACATTATTATAACATTCCAGCCCGTTGCAAGCGTTCAACTCTGTGCCTGCTTGGCATGGGCACCCAAAATGGTATGCGTTGCTCATCAGCATGTTGCACCACGGCGGGGGCTTGGTCCTCGGAGACATTCACAGACATCGCGCAAAATGATCGGACACAATCATAACAACAGGGAGAGGTCGCGTTTGGGGCTTGAACAAGGAGGGGGGAGAAATGTGTCCGGAGTCCCTCAGGGATGTCCTCCGAGACAGTGCCATGGCCGGCCATCCCCGCGTTGTAAATTCGCTGGACACCGCCGGAATCGCATGTATGTGGGCAACCCATAAAATGGTTTGAGCCTGCTCTGGCGGGGCGGGGCGAAGCACGCGCCGTGTACGCTCCTTGCTTTGGTCCATCGTGGACGATGAAATTTACGAGGGGAACGATACATGAGGTGAAGCCATGGGGTATGTGACGCCTGTGCCTGGGAGTGAGACCAGCCCAGACTGTGTTCATGTGCTTAAAGGGGCTCAAGAGTCATACAAGTCAGTCCAAACTACCGGCTTCGATCCTCCTCCCAGTGTGAGTGAAGTTACAGCATTGGTAGGGTTGGCAGTGGGAGGGACCGGAGGTACTTTTGACCAAGTGTAAGCTCTCAGAAGCATCCCGTATCACAACACCAAGCTTCACATCATGCAAGCCAAGGTGGTTGGCATCTTATGAAAGATGTAATGACATGTGAGCATCATGTGACACTAATAAATTACACATGACTCACTGCAGATTGCCCTTATGTTCCTTACACGCGTAAGTGTGACTAGTGAACTGTTGTGGGCATCGTTCTTCAACACAGCTAGTCCTTACACGCCACTTCCGGCGTCCATACTGCCATCAGCTGATGTGACAACTTCACTGCAGCAGCATCCTGCCATTGAGAAGCTTCCAGATTGCGTCTATCCTGGTATGCTATCCCAGTTGACAAGCGCAGGAGGAGTGTCAGTGCAGGCGGTGTCGCAAGCTTGTATGAGGTTGCGCAATGAGATGGCACACGCACGGAACTCATCCCAACGATGCATGTCATCACATTCAATCATTGACAACCAGCAGATTTTCAATGTGTACATGCACAGCGCACACCCAGAGCATGTCGACTGCAACAGCATATTTGCTAAATATCAGATACCAGAACGAGCATTCACACAAAATGGGTACCTTCAATTTGCCACTGTGTCTGGGGTTCTAGCTCTGCTGAAAACAGCATTGAGGGATGAGGAGAACAGAGTATTTGTGATGTTAAGTGACGCAAGCATTCCTCTGTATCATCCAGTACTGTTGTATATGCAATTGTTGAGCTTACCTAAACCTCTTATCAGTAGCTGTCATCATAATAACATGAACTATGAGCGTCATAATGGATTTGTGTTCACAAAATATTTTCGTCGGCATCATTGGCGTAAGAGCATGGCATGGTTTGTTTTGCAGCGGAATTGGGCTCAATTTGTCATAGATGACATGCATGTGATAGAAATATTCAAAAGATGGTGCTTCTACTGCATTGCAGATGAGCATTACATAGCATCCCTCTTTGCATCCTATCACTTAGACAACCAGACGCTGTGTATTCAGGATAGTCACTACCAAGATTGGTCTCGAAAGCCTGGCACTCATCCGCATACATTTAGGCCAGAGGAAATCAATGCCAGCTTGTTACCTGTATTGCGCAGGCATGAGTGTGGCAGTATGTTGTTGAAGTCTTTGGATTCTGCTCTTGACATTATTGCGGCACCATCGCATGAACAACCATTGACCGAACAATATGTCGCCAAGTCCCCAGAATGCCCTTTGTTTGCTCGAAAATTCTCTAATGATTCTCAACAACTCATTTTGGATGTGGTGTCACAGTGTGCAAATGCATCTTCACCTTTTCTTTGTTAATGCAATTCTTGCGTGCCACGGGTTAACAACAAGCCAGATGACACACGACATTTTAGTAGACATAAGCAGCATATCCAGACGTTGATGCCACTGCTGCTCAACAGCGTCCAAATGCGGGCGGTTCCAACCCCAACTCGCGTAGCAATAGACTGCGCGATGGCGCAATCGTCCCCAGAACCACCACGCGAGGTCCAACCCGGGGTTCAACATCGACCCTATCGACACGTCACCCCCAATGTTGGACGCACCCACTGTGAACAAACATGCCATGTTACCAGCAGCACAGCCCTGGAACTCTGGAGTAACTGTCTGGCTGTCATTGTGGATAATACACCTGGGCCGCAATTATTGGAAATTGGCATTATTGTTTGTAACGTCTTGCAACATGGGAACAAATTGGGTGCATGGCGGGCGAATTGTGGGGTGATTCGGGTTACTGGATCACACCCTGAACCGCGGTCGCGGCTTGCAATAACCGGGTCACACCAGGGTTGTTTGGGGGTTGTGGCTGCCGGCTGCAACATCGAGGCGCTGAAGCTAGTTCCCGGCGGGCGAGAACCGCAGTTTCCGGGAACATTCGCTGCTGGGAAGATGCCGTGATGGGCCCCTCGCGGCTGTCAGCTCCACCCTAAGCTGTGTTGTGCCCTGTTATTGCGCATCCATTGCGTCACCCCGCCATCGCTCACTCGGGACCATGTCATTTCTATGGCTTGTAGGCGGAACGCTCGGCTGCTGGGCTTGCGGCACGCTCACCTCGATGCTGCAGCTGGCGGCACAGGCACGGGCAGAGGGGGTGGACACCATCGCAGGGGACATATGTGTTGACCTAATCGGCGTGCATGGCTGTGCAAGCACACGAGCACTCTGACCGTTGTCGTTACATAGTCCTGGGGTGCAAGGTGCGTGGTAGGCGAGGCCAGCGTTCAGCATGGGTGGCTCTGTATGGCTGAGGGCTGCATGTGGCCTTGCTCGTGCTGCAATGCAGGGCCAGAGTCCTGGCCTGCGGCTGCAGCCCGCGCCATGTATGACCAGGCGTTGCTGAGCATCAGGCGTTGCATGGCATCACCGCCAGCCGGTGGGTTCGATGGCGTTGCATGTGTTGTGTGGATGCTGCAGGTGGGTGGTCATTGGTTGGGTTGGTGGGGGCTGGGACCGGGGTGGGGGATGGTGGTGGGGAGGGGCTGCTGCGAGGCGAGGCTTGGCTTATTAGGGTGCGGTTTATATCCATGCTCATGCTGCAGACAATCGCATCCAAGCGTTGGAGCTGCACCTTGCTTTGAGTTAGCTAGTATAGCTGGCCCACGGTGAAGCCAACCCCCTCAGGCGTGATCGTGGGGTGCAAATGCCGTCGTTCATGCCACTGATTGTGCTTGTAGCGTCCACTGTGGCTCACAGCCACCGTGGGCTGTTCCCGGGCTGTGGTCAATGTTTGACGGGGCACAAAGCAATCCGTATGCGGAGGAGCGGCCCCCCTCGTCTATACACACTGGTGGTTTGCGTTACCCTCCTCGGCAGCTTTCCACAGCTGTGCTGGGCGCCCTAAATGAAGGGACGCCTGGCTGCCACTCACGCCCCCTGAAAGCAACCTGGCTGCTGTATGATACCTCAGTGGATTGTCCTGCAGCAGGACGACGTCTTACTACTATATACTAGCTAGTGTATACTACTGCCTGCTCATATGTGCATGTGCGAGTGCAAGTAGCTAGCCTCCCTGCGTCATTGGATGCATCAACTTATTGCTCAGGATGACCATTTGCGGCGTCGTAAATAAGGTGTGACCGTTAGACTTGTCGAAACAATGCGCAAGACTGATAGACTGAAAGACTGAAAGACTGAAAGACTGCTGATTGCATACATTTGAAATCCTACACTGCACACCTGAGGGCGGACATACAGCACGCTCAATTTGTGCAGTGTGCACAGCATGATATATTTAAGTGCTGCTTACTGGACGCATGTACTTGCTTTGCTAGCAATACCAGCTGCAGGTCGAGGTGGGTTGTCAGCCCGTCAATAATATTGTGTCTGCAAGCTTCAAAATGTTATTACCATGCGCAGGGACCGCAACAAGACTGGCAACAGATCAGGTGCGGGATGCTTGTAGCCCTGAACTCGGCTGATTAAATGTACATTTAACACATATATGCACCGCACATACCTGCATTGTGGCCCAGTGCAAGCACATTGTGCATTGGCGTGTCCAAACGCTGCTCTGCAGGTCGTGCCCGAAAATGCCATGCCAGCGTTGAACGAGCAACATGATCATAGAATCTTGAAGACGGTAAGTGTAGCAGGCAGTCAGTCGAGACAATTAGAGATGTATACATGCATGAACAGTGAGAGTGAATTTGCTAATTGTCTGCAGATTCCAAGCGGAGTGCCGAAGCCATCAATCCCCTACTGGGAAAAGTCATCAATACACTGGTACCCCTGGAAAGAATTCTTATCCTGGAAACCATCCCTTCATGATGTTTTGAAAAAACACAGGGATAAATGGAACGACATCAAGCAACTACCCAAAGAAAAAACAAACTCAAAGCAACAAGTTGTCGGCAACATAAAGGCCATGAGTGCAGCAATCAAGAAAAAGGTAAAGGCAGCACTAGAGAATGCAAAGGGCGAATAAAAATTCTGCAAATGGACACGGTTACAGCATGATCAAATCTGCCTGGAAATTTCCAACAATGTGCCACTACATTGTTTTTCAGCACAGATTAGAAAATATCATGAAGTGCAAAACAGCCAATCTAGGGGTTTTTACCATACTTTACGTCAGCATGTGCGTCGTATCTAGGTGGTCCCGGACTTGTCAACGTTAATATTGTGTAAAGTACATATCTAGCGTTTTTCTCCTGAGTTAACAGACCATCAGAAGAACCCGGGGATGACGGGCCTGCACACTGCCCTCAACGGTCAAAGGAGTGTAGTCTTCCGATGAGAAGTGCATCACACTGGGACTGTGTAGCAGTACGATGGTCGGAAAGGGTGAAGGGGCATCGGAGGGTGGCTCCGATCGGGCCACACTGGGCCCAATGAATGTTGGGCAGGCCTTCGGGGTGCCATCCAGGCGCACAGCAGTCCGCCATGTTGGGGCTGGTCAACGATGGGCGTCTTAATGCTTCCCCCACACGTGCCGATGCCCCTTCCTGATGCCCTCTCCTGAATAGCTGCCCAATGCATCGGGAATTAACTCCAATACACTACATGGCAGCCCTGCAGAAATAAAGCTGGCTGTTAAAGCACACTGGGCCTTATTAAGCTGGCAAGAACCTGTAACGCCCGGCAGTTGAGTTTCAAGCAAGCAAGACTGATTGCGGACAACGTGCTTTGTGCTTAGCGTGCCAGGGGCAACACAGCGGTCGTTTACTTGGCAGGAGCGCACAGGGTGCCTCTCCTCACCAGCAGCGGACCTGAATGTCTCCTTGAGTGTACCGCGTCAGCTGGCGAAAATATAGCATTGCTCACTCAAACGCAACTGACCACACCGACGACTGCAAAGCCCAGCAGACAGCCCAGGCAGGGACCACGCTGGCAGCACAGGTTCAACTGGCCCGTGCAGACCGACGGCCCCAAGGCAGGGCGGGGCAGCGCAGAGAAGATAAGATTTACATAACACCAGAGGCTGTGGGCCCATCAGTCTCGCGTCCTGTGAGGACGGGTTGTGAGGACGGCTCCACCGGGCTTGCAGTGCGTGCACATGGGGAAGCACGGGGATCCCTCGGGGACAGGCCACAAGGGTCGCGTTGCGAAGCTACTGGATCTGGGTTGGGGAGGATGCCGGGGTGTGTTAAAATTCGAACGGTATGATCGTGTCTGGAACACCTGGTACAATTCAATCAATTTTCAATCATGTTCAAGCTTGCCAGGGGATCCCCTGCCGCACGCATGACCACCTCACATGTCAACTGCTGGCCCACAGATCCAGCCTTCCAAGAAAGACGCCATCACAGTCCTGGTTTTCATGTGGGTCCACCGAAAGTTCAATGACATCATGCATGTGCATCTGGAGCTCAACATCAACAGACTCACGCATGGCGGCAGTCTCATTGCCTGCATACTTGTTTTTCATTACTTCCTGCACGAGCTTTCTGTGATGCGTGTGTGTGACTAGAATGGTGAAACCATCTCCACAGTGAGGGCGAGACTCGTACTCAACAATCAACCTGACGGTCATGAACAAAGTGTTGGCGGTGAAACGAATGGCAGAAATTGCCGTGGTCATTCCACAGCAGTCACCAGCAGTACTGACGCAAGGGTGCATCATTTGATACCCAGTGTCTAGAAATGGGAACTGTCCATGACGGCACCTCCATGTGTAATATGGTGAGAGTGGTCCCAGATGACTGCGTAGAAACGGACGGAATCGCCTCTGTTGCAACCATCCATAAGACCATCCAGAACTACTTGGCAAAGATAGCGAGGCTAATAATCGTGGTGCCCCCAGCACAGCCTTCAGCATAACTTCTTCCGCACTTGAGTGCAAAGACAGAAATGGATGCAGAGTAGGCCGTCTATGAACAGGCACTTTGTTTGGAAGGCATCCATAGCCAAAATGGGTATAAGACAACAGCTGAAATGCAACTGTGGGAAGTGTAGCCATCAGCAATCCTTGCCTGGTGAGCATCAGACTGTATGACCATGACGTGTACTGCACAAAGCCCTGGGCATGTGCAAGATATGTGTCGCAAAATGCGTCTTTTGTAGCCATGATGGGAACGTTATCACTGCAGTCTTCACTGCGCCCACTGTAAGCTATCCATGAGGGACTTGATGGGTATATCGATGCATTGTGTGGCAGCTTTATGCCAAAGGTCGCAGCAACTACGTCCAAGTGCCGCAATCTCTGCATTTGTCCACATGCATATTCTAGCATTGCATTATCGCCCAACACTGCATAATTGCTTGGAATGAGTAGCACACAGGTTGCTGTCTGAGCTGGTGTGCACATCGCATCCCATAATTCAGAAGCAAGGGTCTGTTGCGTCACAGTAACCTCTTGCACACTATGTTGCAGAATCGGACGCTGAGCAGACAATAATGATCGTGTGAAGTCATGCTTGCTTGACAACGCAAAACGGCTGTGCCACGCAAGCCAGCGTGACCTACCATCCGCTACTTCAGGCCGCAACAATGGCACTGGTGCATGGCCAGCTCGTATCATGTCGCCCACTAGAGTGCTCAGATACTCAACTGACTGATTACGAACCAAACCTGGATTATGCTCTGGATCCATCATCTCTGAGATTCCACCCCTACTACAAATAACAGCTGGTATTGCAGCTATTGCTGCCTCCGCCACTACATAAGGCATGTTTTCCACGGAGCTGCACATAAATATCAGGTTTCCTGGCCGCTTTAGCAGAGCACGTGCTTCATCAGGCTCAACATCTATGTGCTTGTACACAGGAAACGACCAATTGCTGGTGTGCCTATGAATCCACTCACTTGCAGGCATCGAGTCAACCACGGCATTGCTGCCCACAAACATCACTTCAAAATTTAAGGGTGCATTTGACTTCAGACTGTCAATCACCTGTGCAAATAACTTGATACCTTTACGAGTCTCAAGCCTTCCGTAAAAGACGAAACGATTGACTGGGCTTGTCTGTCCAACATGTGCATGTGCAGGTACGCCATCAAGAATATTGGGGATGGCTTGCTGATCAGATGGAAGCCTCCATCCGCGCAAACGCAGCCATTCAAGCATGTAGTGCGTGGGACTGATGACACCATGGGCTAGGCTCAGTGCGGCTCTTTCCGCCATGTCAATGAATGCAATGTGTGATACACCATCTTGTGTTGCCAATGTCATCGCACCTGCGTAGGCAACCATGTAAAGAGGTTTGTCAAGCTACTACATTGTATGTTAGCCCTACAATCCATTCAATACGCACCCTGATCACCATGTTGAGACCACATGTGTCCACCGTGTGCTTGAAGTATGAGCCGACCTTGCGATGGTTCTGGTTGAGATTGCAAATGCACTGCAAGGTCTTTATAGATACCTCCCCATTCATGAGCATGAATAACATCACATTTACGCTGCAGCGACGTGTGCCATTTCACAACAGCAATGGAGAGCTGCTGAGTTGGGTAGATCTCCACAATATCATTGTCAAGCGCAGGTAAGCATGAGACCTCCACATTGGTGCCAGAAAATGCTGAAGCACTGGCGTTACACCTGCATTCCGCGAGGAAAGATGTCACAGCCCATTGTACACTGAAGATGATCAAGCAGAACAAGTGCAAGTGCATCTCACTCATTCATGTCACCGGTGACGGCAAGCAGGGTGACCTTGGCAACAAGCTTACGGTCATTTGCCAGTGTTGTTGCTAAAAGTCTCATTGCAGTTGCTGTGCCTCCCTGACGTGGAGAACCAGGGACATCTGCCGTACATATACAAACATGTAGGCCACGCTTCAGGTGTGGTTGCAGATGATGCATGCTGCCCATAGAAACGTGGCCATAGAAAGCCACCAGCATGAGTACCTTCATTGGTGTCATGGCTGCGTCACTCATCAACACAATTCACCACAAATCCCGCGGTACGCGTGTCGTGCGTGTGTGCAAGTTTCTATGTGTACTGGTGTTGGCCGAATGAAACTTGATACACAAGTCCAGACTGGAAGTCTTTCAGTGCAGCAAGTCAGAAACGACATGACTTTATACCCTGAGGGCAAACGTGCCATGCCTCGTGTCATTTGCATGCCAGCTGCAGGAATTAGACAATGCAAGGCGAGTTGGGTGTGTCGTGTTGCAGCGTGGTGAAAGGGTTGTAGGGCTGGCGGGGGACCCTTTAGTGGGTTGTGTGAAATTGCCAACGCCATGTAATTACGCAGTGTAATAACTATGTGTGAGTGAGTGAAGTTACAGCATTGGTAGGGTTGGCAGTGGAAGGGACCGGAGGTACGAACACCTTTGACCAGGTCCCAACCACCCTCTCTCGACATCGTTGTAATCACAGCTCACCAAGAGCAAAACTAGTCCGGAACATGGACCAGGCACGCATCAGCACCATGTGATGGGGCACACAATGATCAGCGAAGGGTTGCATCAAACACTCTGCAGTGGTGGCTACACAAATGCTCAGCGCAGGGTTGCATCAAGCACCATGCGGTGGGGCCAGGGCACATGATGGGACGCAGTGTTACCCCCCTGCTCGGGGGGCACTGGACGTTGCCGCTGATTCAGCCATAATGCACACCAGCTTCACAGAAACCCTCCAAAAAACTGCGCACACACAGCCTGAACTGCAAGCGAGGGGGCCCTAGGCTGTGATCAAATGCTGGCTCTCGCATGCTGCACCCATGCCCACCATGGGCAGCGAAAGGCCAGCTCACGCAGGACCGGGGCACACGGCTGTGTCAGGGAATGCTAAGGCACCACGAGTCACCATAGGGACGTTGGCGGCAGGAGTTGGCTGTCGCAGCGCCCGCATTCCCGTCGAGCCGCCATTAGCCCCGCACGCTCGCTTCCTCCGCCCTCGCCGACACATGTAGCATGCTGCCTTCGCAGGCCTACATCTATATCTCCAGGCTTGACCGCATCTTAAGGCCCGGGCTCGCCCAGGGATGGCCGCGCGGAGGCGTGCGGGCGTTGTTCCAAACGAACGCTACATCCCCAAAGGTTTGACCAGTATGGGGTGTAATGGGAAGCGTGGTCGAGGGGGCCCGCTACAGTATGAGTGTATGTGGCGCGGGTATCACGCACCGGGTGCATGACGCCGCCGCGCACCCGCATCGTCGCCCGCATAGCCGGCGGCTACACCAAGCAGCAGCAGCAGTGGTCAAACTGTTAGAACGCCGCTTGGCAGGCATGTGGTGTCTATGACACGCTTTGGCTGGAGCTCAGAGCCCTGCTGTTCCCGTGCTCAGCAGGTTGCACTCCAGCCCGGCTCGCTGCGCCCAAGCGCCGTGCCGGGTCTGCAGCGACTCGTGTCGCTTGGTCATGACCTGACCAGGCATCAATGCAGGGCGGCCGGGAGCGTGGGGGGTGGGGAGTCAGCGACATGTGCTGGAGGGGCATGTGCATGCCTCGTCCCCCCTGTTCACCCGATTTGCATGCATATGATGCGGGCAAAGCACAGCCCCACCGCGGCCTCCCTGCCGCAACGGCCGTGGAGATCAGCGTGCATGACACCTACAAGAAGCGTGGCACCCGTCATCCACCCTGGTCAACGCCTGAATCAACAACGCAATCACCGACATGCGCCCAAAACTGTGGCTCCCGCGCGAGTCCACGCATTCAGCAGCATACATCCTAAACGGATGACACCACGGGGAGGGTTTATATTAGCCCCCCCCCCAAAACACACACACATAGTTACACATCCAGAATGCCGCTGCTGCCCCGTGGGCATGGCAGTGGACCCTCCCGCCCTCCTTCACCCATCCACTCGCCCCCTCCTTCGCCCCATGTCCCGCCTCCCCGCCCCACCGCCCCCCCGCCCACTGCAAGCCCTGCACCACCCTGCCGCTGCCTGGTGCTCCCCCCTGCTGGATGAGCTGGCGATCCGGGAGCAGCGGCGCGGGGGCGGGCAGCAGCAGGGGCGCGGAGGCGCGCACACTGCAGCAGGCCAGTGGCGGCCCTGCAGGACACCTGAGCGGGCGTGGGGCGCCTGTGCAAAGGGGGGGCGCCTGGGCGCCAAGGCGAGGCTTGCGGCTGTGCGGAGGGGGCGCCTGGGCGCCAAGGCGGGGCTTGCGGCTGTGGGTGCAGATGGGCTCCACTATGCGTCAGACGCAGAAGGAGAGGGAAGATACCCTCCAGGAGAGAGGATCTGCTGCAGGGCCTGTAAATTCAAGTTTAGGGTAGCTCAAGTCCAGTCCAGCTGGTGGCTGCCTGTCAACGCTCTGTTCCCTATGGATACACTCAAGGCACTGCCTCGTACCAAATCAATAATGCACATACCATAGGTATACACTACTACATGTGGTATACACTGGCAGGTAAATTGCGAGTGTGTGCATGGCGGCGTTGCTTTGTGGCCCTTGCTGACCATGGATGTTTGTGCCTGCAGGGTACGATGCCACCAGCAGATCTTGGGGAGACATCCAGCAGTCAGCAGGGCGACCAGCAGGATGGTCAGGCGCCTAGGAGTGCTGAGGTATTGTGCGCCCAGCTACGTTTTGCGCGTTTTGGATTGGTGGAAGGAATACATTTTCAACCTTACACTCTGATGCTCCTTGATTGACGTGTGATGCAGATGTTGGCTGCCACAGCCGAGTTGAGCTTTGCCGCCCAAAACAGCACTATGAAAGCTTTGCAGGGAGGCTGCATCGGCCGCGGCCAGACCAACCACCACTACATTGTTGCTGACGTGCAGCGCCCATATGAGTGAACCAGTTCCTACATTTTCAAAACGCTGCAATGTCTGCTGCTGACATTTGAAATGGGTCTTGCAACTTCTGCACACTTTGGGCAACATTTTCGTCTGGAAAAATCACCAGGACTCACTGGCATATCACATTGTGGATGGGCAGCAGCGCATCACAACATATGTTATTCTCCTGGCTGTGTTGAGCCACATCTTTGTCAAAAAATCCTACGATCAACAGACCTCCTAGACAAAATATTTGTATACAATGGCGGTGTCCACATGGACCGTTCGCATGGCCAAACAATGCGCCGCTTTGTGCCAAAATCTGGTGAGCGCACAAAACTACCTGGTGCTTGCTTGTTGCTGAGCGCTGGCTTCCACATGTGCCATGGCAGCAGCAGTTCTTTGCGCAGTATATCATCACACCGGAGGATCAGCTGGGTGCATTCTGGAGCAATGGCAAACTGCAGCTTAGCCTGGCAGGCAAGAACAAGCAGCTGATCTCCGTCATGCAAAGCGCAGACATCCTGCTGAAGGTGCGACTTCAGGATTCTCGTCAGGATTAGCAGCTGGTACATACATGGATCATCTGCCGCTTGAGAGAGGAGAGAGATATAGAACCTATGAATTCCATCCGCACGGGCTGCTGGCCGCATGCAACCAAAGCACAACCTGTGGCGGTGCAGGGCTTGGAGGCCGCTACCACCCAGCGGGCTGCATCTGATGATGCGGCCAGCAACCAGCCTTTGGCGGATGGTGTGCCCAAGAAGCTGGTTGATGATGCCGACATGCTGACTGCCTTCACCAGGTGGGGAGCGAGCAACACAAACTGAGCAAATAATGTTGAAATGTCATCTGAGCAGGCAGCTAACTACTGCCTCGCTGCCTCATTGCCTCGCTGCCTAATCAGCTATGGCTGCACAAATATAGTTGCCATGTGATTTGGACTAGCAACAAAGTCATATTGGGCTCGGATTGCACCTGATGTCTATATATGTTGCATTACAATTGTGCTGTTCTAGCAGCTTGATTATCATTAATTTCTGGCCCTTGCTCTGCACTTCTCCTATTGCAGCCACTGCCTCAACAAGATCAAGGTGGCATTCACAGAGGTCACCGGTGGAACAAATATTAGTCTCTGCGTGATGTTCCTGTTTGCAAATGACGTGGGCATGCAGCTGACAGATGAGGACATGATCAAAGCGCACATGATGGGTGGTGAGCTTGCTTGGCAACAACACTAAACCCTAACCAGTTTATCATTGCTGCTCAAGTGGTCGTCATAACACCTCAACATATTGCACGTTGTCATGCATTGTCATGCACTGCATGCACTGCGCCGCCGGAGCATTGCACTCTGCAGTTACATGGCATAAACATTGCTGCCTAAACCATTGCACATACACACAGAAGAAAACATACAGTGGCATCCATAATCATTCACAGGACACCCTCCCTTGCCAGACAGTCTCTCAACCTCATCTTGTTGCTCAGGTGGTAAAGTGCACGAGCTGCCGCAGTGGGCTGGGACTTGGGACGATGTGTACCTCAGCCTGCTGGCATCCCACAAGATCGTGGACTTCAAGAAGCGAGGAGCCGTGTTTGCAATGGTTCTGCCGGCCATTCGCACTATTCGGCTGATGCAGCACCCCATTACGCCACTGCGGGACTTCTTCACTGACAACCCCGTCGGTGGCCTCAATGTGAAGGAGGCGCCACGCGAGTTCATGAAAAACTACTTTGAGCCAGTGGGCCGCGCCATGCAGCTCATGTGGGAGTGGCCCCGGCAGAAGGTCAGTTGGGTGCGGTGTATTCTTGATTCATTGATGTGCTGCTGACTGTATATGTCATGTTGGGGGATCAGGGGGCATGGCATATATCACTCTCATCATCAGCTGCATGTGTGTGCGCTGGTTTGCAAGCAAAACGACTGGCGTGTGTTGGACCGGGCTGGGCAGCACAGCTCTTGCTCGGGAATGCGGCGAGCGAGGACTACATCTGAGATCAATGCCACCCCTGTGCTTGCATGTCCAGCTCAATAACGGCCAGGTGCTGCCCGAGGGCCACAAGCTGATCGACAGCATCATCACACACCTGCGGTCCATCACGCGCCTGTTCCAGCGCTCCTACCATGAGAAGACATCTGTGCTGACGGTCTGGCTGCCTGTGGCGGCTGTCATCATGCACAAGTACGGAGAGGCCAAGACAGAGCTGGAGTGCGCAATGGAGGCGCGCATCATGTCGCACTATCTGAGCACGCAGAAGCCGCAGGCGGTGAGCTTTGCCGCAAGCCTGGTCAGCAATAGTGGATGCGCGTCACAATGCTGTTCTGGCCTTCGCTTTTCACATGCCGGCTTCTGTTAGGCTTCAGCCGCGCCAATCAGAGCACAATGTTTGTGCATGGATGCTTGTTGATTGCGATGGATTCTATGCCTGTGCAGGCATACAAGCTGGCGGTGGAGGTGGCCAACAAATCGCTCAGGGAGCTCAACTCTGACAGCATTCAGGAGCACCCACCACCCACCCCGCCGGACACCCCTGACAACTACCGTGGCCCGCGCATCAAGGTGGCCACAGGTGCGCAACAAATGCATGCTCAGCAGAGATAGTGTGCCGCCTATTCACACCGCCTGGTGAAGGGCGCACCGCTGCAGACATAGCACAGCACTGGCTGGCATCCGACCACGTTGGCGATTGCGCCCTGCTGTTGCAGCCATCACCAGTGCGGCGCCGCCAGTCAGCAATGTGGTCGCCTTGCTGCAGCTGTCAAGCGACGAGGTGGAGCGCCTGGTGTTCAACATGGGAGACCTCACCAAGTCAGTCCACCTAGCTTGGCTTCTGCTTACACTGTTGGCTTCTGCTTACATAGTTGTTGTGCGTTGTTGGGAATGGGTTGGTCGCTGCATTGATCGCTGCATAGCATCCCGGGGCAGCATTTGATCGCTGCCCTGCATTAATGTGCTCATTCACGGGTCATGGCGGAGGGGTACGGCGGACTACCCTGATGACCACAGCAGTCTACTGCTGACCAACTCTATATGTGCCTGCAGAAGCAAGACAGGCACATTCCGCCAGCAGCACGTGCTGCTCATGCTGGACGATGTGGAGCGCATGTCCGGCCGACACTATCGCCTGCGGACTGATTACGACCAGCTGATTGCCAACCATAACACCGCCACCCCGGACAAGAAGAACGAGCACCGCATCACCATTGTGCGTGCGTGGTACTTTCTGCAGTTGCTGCATTGTTGCACATTTTGCTTTATGAGCACCGGCACACGGTACTGCCGCCGCTGCTGCTGCTGCCACCGCTTTTTGTCAATTGGTTCTGACATCGTTTTGTATCTGTTTTGAGCATCACGTTGCACTGCAGGAGCACTTCTGCCCACGTAGCCCCGGACGGGCCTCGCCCTGGTGGGGTGTCTGGCCCAAGGCAGTGCACGACGTGTGGCACGCCACACTCGGCTACATGATGCTGCTGACGGCTGACAGCAACTTCCGCGGTGGAAACATGGCACAGGACAAGTAGGGGCTGTATGCAGGCTGTGGTCGTGCAGAACTATTGTTGACTGCTGTCTCTGGCAGCTGTTGACTGCTGTCTCTGGCAGCTGCGTGCACATGGGCATTTGTCTGCACAGCTTGATCAAGGGGCTTATTGACTATTATCTGGAGGCATGCATCATGTGGCTTGAGGCCACAAGCTTGCCTGCCGCCTGCGGTGATGATGTGGTGTCCCAACTGCGCATGCTGTCACAGCCGCCACAGTTCATTTATTTGTAGTATTTGAGTGCAACTCATTGCTGCCGCTGACGGCTGCTGTCGGCTGCAGGAAAATGAAGCTGTACGACAACTCTGTGGTGCAGTTTGTGTCCACCACAGCTGCGCTGCAGAGCGTGAACAATGGAGAGGCGTGGACGCCAGCGCGTGTGGCGACGCGTCAGCAGGTGCGCACCTGCAATGCAGCAGCGTTGGGCTTCACCAGTTCATTTCAGGGTGGGTGCCTTGTCAGCCCTTGCTGAGGCAGGTGTGCAGTGGCTGAGGTAATAATAAGTTGCCATCATTTGACTCTGGGCTGCTGCTGGTGTGTTGCCGCTTCTTCAGTACATCATCACATCTGTGTGCGTGAAGCGGCTGGGCCTGCCTGATGCAGCAGTGTCGCCCGCCTACAACAAATGGCTTCAAGACAAAATCGATCCCGTCAGCATCCAACCACAAGATGACATGATGGAATGAGCAGCGAGCAGTGGGACAGGGCAGCCCTGTCCAGCTCGCACAATGATTCCAAATTCATAAACATCAAATGAATCAACTAGTGTATTGTACAGCACCAATTATCAACACCTTGCCCATATATTATTTCACATAACAAGCAAGTATCTGCAATTGTGGCTGTGGATGGCGGCCGCGCGCCATGTGAGTTGCTCTTGACTTCGAAAGTTGTCATGATGCTGCGGGGAGCAGAACAACTGCTTCTAGTGGACAAACCACTGCAGACACAGATGTTGACATTTGCCAGGCCGATTCTGGTCGCAGCAGCCTACTGTATCTGTAACGATTCACAGTTGAGGACTTGTCCCACCAGCAGCCCGGTTGTGCCGCCAGGCAGCAGGTTCAGCGCTGATTAATAGCAACCGACCTTGCTCCAGACACATGAGCGTCGCACGTCCGGCGGGGCGAGGGGGGATAAGGCGCGGGGGTGGCGGAGCGCTGGGGCGAGGTGCGAGCAGGCGGCGTTACAGTTGCCTCTGTGCTGGGGCAACGTGATCAGTGCAGGCTGGCAGCGATGGTGTCTAGGATGCTGCAGCAGCGTGAGCTATTTCTTCAAGGCGGGGGTGCATGAGTGATGGTGCTGGCAGCGGCTGGTTGCAATGATTGGTCGGTGGTCGGGCCTGGGTTAAAGCTCTCTGAGCTTCCGGTCCTCCACCCTGGTTACCCTCGCTCCATGTAAGCCCACACACACACACACAGGGGATGAACGCTCGTTAGGAACAGCGTCAGCGGGCCTCCTCGCGGCCATTCCTGGACGGCCTGGCGGCCGACTAACTCGCTGTCAAGCCGGGAGACGCAAAATGGGCTAGAAGCTGAGCCTATTCAGATGCGTGCGTCGGCAAGAGCAGGGGAGAAGGGGAGAGGCGTTGCGTAGGCGTGGAGCCGCCGTTTTGGTTATCTCGTCAGAGGAGCCGCGCCGTGCTCGCACGGCAGCTTCCAGGATATCTGTCATGGGTGCTTAGCGGCTTACTGCAGCGGCATGACCTGAGGCTCTCTTGCTGCCCCGAGG
>Ga0315908_10001315_pt1 | contig 18772 bp, 17 predicted proteins | sample LakEriMetagenome_12_FD_203520 | JGI IMG/M metagenome (GOLD analysis project Ga0315908, IMG submission 203520) | Freshwater fungal communities from buoy surface, Lake Erie, Ohio, United States - Buoy 4 MA124 | ecosystem: Environmental > Aquatic > Freshwater > Lake > Lake biofilm | place: USA... | reverse complement strand
TAAAAAAATCATTAGTAAAAAATAAATTTAATCTAGAATAAAAGTATAAAGCTTAAAAAGTATTTCAATTTACTTGATAAAAGTTTAACATCTTAAGATGTTAGATTTCAAAAAACTAATAATTCTATATAGAAAAATAATAACGTTAATATTAATATGACTCAAAAGTTAAAAATAATATAGTTTAAAAATTGATTATATAATTTAAAAAAGAATACTAATATTAAAAGTTATAAAAATATATATCGGATATTTTTAAATGATAAATATAAAATTTCTATAAAAAAATAAGATGAATAACAATTATCATTACCAAAAATTAAAATAAATGAATAAAAAAAATTTTTTAATTTTAGAAATGATACTACAAATTTAGTTTATAAATAATAATAATTAACTAATTAAATTCAAGATAGTTAATCTTAAATTTAATAAAATAATCAAATAAATAAAAAAAATATTTAAAAAGATGATAAATTAGACATAATTTTTCAATTAGAAAATATATTTAATAACCATCAAAAAAACATTTAATAAAATCATTTTTAATAAAACAGTAATTAATTGAAAACCGATTTTTAATCAAATAAGAATATTTAAAATCAATTATAATAATGATAGCCATATATAAATTTAAGAAAAAATGATATATTTATTTAGTAATATATTGATAATTCCGAACCTTTAATACCTTTTTAAATTTAATAAAGTATGGATATTTAAGAAGATTAGGAACTTTAAAACTATTTAATAAAAATAAATTCAGATAATATTGAATAAAGATATTAGTAATTTTAAATATACGAAGATAATATCAATTAAAATAAATAAAATATGTAATATAAATAACAAGAAAATCAAATAAAAAAAAATTAAAAAAAATAGGAAATTTTTTAAATTGATAATTAGAAAAAAATTGAATAGAATTTTAATAATAATAAATTTTACTAACAAATATTTAAATGATAAATATAATATTTATAATATTTAATAAATCATATTAACTTGTATATTTATATTTAAATAGAATAATTTTTTGAAAAAAATATGATAGTTAAAAAAATGTAAAATAATTACAAGAATTTTGAAATGAAACATATTAAATATAATAATAAAATTTAAAAATTTATTTTACTTTAGAGTTAAAAATAAGAATAATTATAATTATAATTATTAAATAAATTTAAAATTATAATAAATGGTAAAAAATTAAAATTTGATATAATACTAATATAATAATATAAATTCAAGAAAAATAAACATTGAAAAAATTGATTAATAAAAAAATAAAAATTATTTAAAAGATTATAATTAATATTAAAATTAGTAATAAATAAAGGTTTATGATTAAAATTTTATATAGATGTAAATAAAAAAAAAAATTTAAAAAAAATTTATTTAATAAAAATTAAAAATTTAGAATTAGTTTAAATTAGAATAAAATATATAATTATAATATAAAAAATATGATTATTATTATTTTGATGAAGAATTAAACACATTTAAGATAAAATAAAGTCAATAGTAATATTTTAATACAATTAATAATAATATCAGTATTTTAGATGCATTTAATCTTTTTTTTCCAAATACGTTATTTTAAATTATAAAAAACTGTACATAGAAATATTATTAATACAAGAAAAATGATTAAAATATTAAATTATCATAATAAGATATAAATGCAAAAGAAATAACATTATAAGAAATAAAAATGTATTTCATTATAAATTTTATAATGGGAACTTACAAATTACCAAAAATAAATAATTATTGGGAATCAAATAAGTTCATTTGTACAAAAGGTATAGGAAAAATAATGGGTAAGCAAAGATTTATCTTTATTAGTTAATATTTGTGCATATACGATATAGAAAATAAGAAGATGGGAAAGAATAGTAAGTTTATAGAAATACAAGAGAAATTTATAGAAATATGGTAAAAATACAGATACATGTCTTAAAATATAACGATAGATGAATCGATAATTCCTTTTAATGGGAGACTAGAATTTAAACAATACTGTCCTTTAAAAAGAAATAGAAGAGGAATAAAGTTTTATGCTGTGTGTGAAAGCAAAACAGGATTTTGTTTAAACCTGATATGCTATGTTGGATAAGAAACAGTGAAGAAAGAAAGATCAATTCAATTTTCAGAATAAATTGTATTAGAGCTATTAAGAAACTTTAAAAATTAGTATCTTTATTTATATTTCGACAATTTTTATTCCTCTCCAAAGCTGTTGGACAAATTAAAAGAAATGAATATCCTGTGTACAGGGATTGTGAATGTCAACAGATAAGGAGTGCCTTTAAAAGTTAAGAAGCATTACGATGACATTAAGTAAGGTTAGTTTATTGCTATACAGTCATAAGGAAAGGAGTATTTTATATGGATGAATTACAATAAGGATAAAAAAGTCATCATGATTTCCAATTTCCAATATTATTTCAACGCGTTGTTAAGAGATCAAGTCATGCTCTTCAATAACGACCCAAACTAATTTTAGCCAATCGTTGGATCTAATGGCAAATAAGTCAAAGAAAAAAACCTATTTAAAGTAATTGAAGAATACAATAAGAATAAGATAGGAGTAGACCTCATGGATTAAAATATATCTTATTATAGGAATCAAAGGCAATACAAAAAGTATTGGAAATAAGTTCTCTTTTATTTCATGGACATCAATATAAACAACTGTTATATTTATTGGAAAAAGAACCAGCACCAATTGTAGGGAAGCAAAATAATACCCAGATTGGAATTTCGCAAATAGATTTTTGAATAGGTGAGTTGGAATCAGTTTAACATGCAAGAAAGCAAGTTAAGTGATTGTGGAAGATTGCTTTCTTAATTAAAGTTAAAGCATTTTCTATTTAAGCCCAAAACAGACAAAAGAGAAAGTAGGAAGTATTGTAAATATTGTAAGACAGGAAGAACTTAGTTTATTTGTGTGAAGTGTAAAGTGTATTTATGTATGAACATGTGTTTCCCCTTATATCATCAGCAAATATGAATTTATCATATTAATATATTATATTAATAATTATATCTGTAATAAGATGAGATTAGTATTAGTTGTAATGTTGATGATAATACAAATAAATAGTGAGAAGAATATAAAGATGGTAGCCTCAGTGTTCCGACATGGAGCTAGAGAATCTTTATATCCTGAATTTTTAATCCCTAATAAAACTGAATTTCCTGGAGAGTTAACAAACGTAGGAATGAGAGAACACTTTGTACTTGGAAATTACATGAAGCAGAAATATATTGATCAATACAAAATAATAGACCCGATTTATAACTCATCCTAAATGTACATTAAATCAACAGACGTAAATAGAACTTTAATGAGTGTATAATGTCAATTACAAGGGATGTTTCCTTTAAACGGTCCATTGATAGCTTCATCAATATCCAATGATTTATTAAAACCACCAATAAAAAACATCGTTGACCCCCTTGCAGATTAGAAAACAGCATTGCCCAATAGACTTTAGGTGATCCCTGTACACACAGTTCCTAAAAACTAAGAGTATATGTTAAGAGCCTATGATTTGAAGGTGTGTCCAATAAATAGGAAGTATAATTTGTAGTAGATCAACACCAATACTTATAAAAAAGTCTATAATGATCTAGCTTTTCTATATGACTGGACCGAAACCTAGTTTAATTATAAGTTCTCAGAGGAATAGAGGAAAGAATTAGAGTACATTTCGAATCCTTTTGACAACTATTATGTTATGAAGTATTAGGGTAAAGATTGGTATTCGAATAATATTACAATAATTAAGCCTATGGAGTTCAACTTCCTATGGTCTGTATTATATGTTCTCTATGGCACTGAACAACAGCTAAAAATGTAGAACTCTGTGTTTTTTGAAGAACTAGTCAATAGACTCAACAATACTATATATAATAAAGCTAGTGAAAGGATGTTTCTCTATTCTGCTCATGATACTACTATTTTGGCTATCACAACTGCCTTAAATCTCACTAATGCTGATTGTGTTTATGCTAATTACTATCAAACTCCTGATAAGTTCAATTATAAATATTGTTATCCTTATCCTGATTATGCTAGTAATATATAATTTGAACTAGAGTTGCTCAACGATTAATATTTTGTTAATGTTATTTATAATGGAGATACTGTCTTTGTCTGTAATAATTAATAGTCTGTTTGTACTTTTGATCAGTTTGTGCAACAAATTTAAAAGAAATATTATATTAAAGATTTTATTAATGTCTGCTAAGATAAAAAAAAGGAAGAAGAAGAAAAGTATGAATAAAATTTTAAGGATGCTTTTATCATTTTATCTGTTTTCTTCGCTATCACCTTTATAGCTTTTATTATTATTTTTGTTAAATATCTTATTTTAAAAAAAAAATAGAAAAACCTTATTCCATATACGGATGTCTAAAATAATACTCATAATTATAATTGAACATTTATTATTTTATAATATTATCATATTTCATTTTTATTCTTTTAATTTTTATTCTTAAATACTTTTTTTTTAATTGTATTTTTCTTACTATATACTTTAAGCTAAACTATTAAAATTTAGTCTTAAGCCGTGATTAGATTTTATTAATTTATTATTTTTTTGTTTTTTATAAAAATAAGTTTATTTTTAATTTTCAGTTATTTATTTTTCATTATTTTCTAACCAGTTATGTTTTTCTTATCCATAATTTTGATTACTTAACTGAACTTATTATTGAATTTTAACCATATCTTTCTAATTATTATCTTAGTTTTCTAACTAATTTAATTTTTATTCTTATTAATCATTACTATAAAGACTACTAAAATGATTTACATTTTATATTACATTATGTTAATTCTATAAAAATTAAACATTATCATTCATTTAACTAGATATTCAAGATAACATATTGCAGTTAACTTTTTTAATAAGATTTTCTTTTATAAATTAAAATTTAGCATCTAAATCTATTTCATTATGTATTTAAATTTTAGAAGAGCTTATTGCCTAGTTTTAATCATTAATTTTGTCCAATTAGCTTTTAATATTATTATTTTTTACAAGTTATTTATCAAGTTTAAACTAAATTGTATCATTTTTACAAATTTATTTAATTTAATAAGCATTTTCTACTTGCCTATTTATTAATTAATAAATTTAATATTTTAATAAAAATAAAATTTACTTTTAGAAATCTCTAATAGGAGTTATTTTTTAAATACTTTAAAAAATCATTGAGTTAAATTACTCAATTTCTATATGATTTTCAGTTTTCAAAGCTTTTTTTTAATTAACTAACATAGAATTTTTAGCTGAATCATATTATTATTAATTTATTACCATATTTCCTAATTTATCATATTCGTATATCTCATGACAATTTTCTGTTTTCATTGAAAAAGGCAACTATTTATCTATAATGTTTTTCTAAAGATTACTCAATTATTAATCATATTCTTTTAATTTATTCTCAACATATAATTATTTTTTTTTATTAAATTATTTCTTTATTAGAAATAGTTTATCGATTTTTTTTATCTAAGATTATGTACTAGTTTATTATTTTTATATTATGCTATTGCTTATTATTGTATGATTGCTCATATTAGTTGTCATGTTATGATTATTATTGCTAGTTAATTTTCTAATTTTTGGAGACTCACAAGCTGAAATTTATTAAGCGACTAAAGTATTTGTTTGATTTACTGATTTTTATTTTATTTTGCCTAAAAATAATGAATTATTATCAATTTGTGATTATGTATGGTCTCTTGTTTCAGTTGTAAGTGTTAACTGGTTTTATTGACTTTCTTAATTATTATCTTTAAATTTTAATTAATTTTAATTAAATTTATCATTACTTTAAATTTTTTAATTAAGTTAAAAACTATTTTCACAAATTAAATTCTTTTTTAAAATTATTTTTTAGTTTTAATTTAACTAAGATTAGAAATTATTTTTTTAATAAATCTTTTCATTTATTTATTCATAATAAGTTTATTTTTTATCTTTTTTAATACTATTTTTATTATAAATAAATATTTAATATATAGTTTCAACTTTATCTTAAAAATTAACAATATTTTTATATTTTCCATTTAAAAAAGAATAACTAATTAAAATCATTTTTAGTAATTCTTAATTTTAAAAATTTTATTGTTTTTACTCATTACTATTAAGATATTAAACACACTCTTTAGCTAACTCGATAGAAATTAAACTATCTTAATAATTTTCTTGAATTTCATATATATACGCTATATTGTAAAGAATTACTGATTTTAAAAAAAATATTTTTGAAAAAAGTTTTTCATTAGATTTGCTTTTATTCTACGATAAAAAACCCGTTTTTATATTTTTGACACTTATAAAAGCTAAAGTAATCATCTATAAAGCTTATTTATAATATTCCAAAGAATCATTAATGTTTTTGAAATAAATTTTAAGTTTAGCCATAAAAATTTTTATTTCAGAAGAATATATATAAATATTATAATTATCACAAAAATCTAATTCCTAAGTAAATTGTATTAATTTGTTTATATTTTCATAAATATAATTTATCTTTTAATCTTATTATGTATTATTTTAATATTCATATATTAACAATTAATAATTTAATCTTAAATAGAATTCAAAAAATTTATTAATTTATATTATGAATTATAATTTTTTTTTTTCTAGATTTTTTTTGTGGTTTAATTTTTCCTATTAAATTTTTTCTTAAATTTATATTGTATTCTATTATTTTAATTTGCTTTATATTTCTTCATTTATTTACTTTAACTTTATTTAATCATATATATTTATTTAGTATCTTGCATAAGTAAAAACTAATTAACTAATATTATCTTAATCATTCTTTAATAAAAACTAACTAAAAATTATTTAATAATAAAAGTACTTTATTTTAACCACATCTGTATCTTATTAATCTGTAAATAAATAAAATATTAGCATCAACCACCATTAAAACCATTTATTAATTGATTTTTTTATTTGTATAACATATTTCTCTTTAGATTTAATTTTTTTTTTTTGAATTTTATTGAATTATTCAATGTATTTAGAATAAGCTTAAATAATAATTTTTATAATTTTAATTTAAAATTTTTGTGTTTATGAAACGAGATTCAAAAATTTAATACTTTCAAAAGCCTCCTTATATTTACCCTATCTTAAATAATCTTTTAATTCATTTAATAATTAATTTTAATTTTCTAAAATGGATTATTTATTTGCTGTAGTATTAAGAGCGACAATTAAAGTTTATACTTTTTAATTAAGTTTTTCTATTGGACTAGATGTAGAGTAAATAGATTAAAATTTTTGAATCTACATATTGAGTAAAATTTATAATTATAATTAGAATTATATATCGTTTCAAAATATGCAAGTATGGATATAAACATAGCAAAATTATTTTGATCAGATAATATATAATAAAAATTGATAAATATAAATGAGTGAAGAGTAGTAAAAACTAGAACGAAAAAATATAAAGCCATTAGATGAAAATGATATCAGTTTGATAAAAAGATACGGTATGGGTCCTTATGCCCATGCAATAAAAGAAATAGAAGAGGAGAATACTACGCTCCAAAGCGAAGTAAATAAATTAGCAGGAGTAAAAGAAAGCGACACTGGATTATCAATGCCTTCCTAATGGGATTTACAAAGCGACAAGTAATTAATGAGTGAACATCCTCTAATGGTAGCAAGATGCACTAAGATAATAAACAAGAACACTCCTGATGCTAAATACTTGATCAATATTAAGTAGTCAGCTAAGTATGTTGTAGGGTTGGGATAAAAAGTAGCATAGACAGATATTGAGGAGGGAATGAGAGTTGGAGTGGATCATAATAAGTATTAGATTTAATTACCATTGCCTGCTAAGATTGATCCTAGTGTCACTATGATGTAAGTTGAAGAAAAACCAGATGTTACTTATAATGATTTAGGGGGTTGTAAGGAGTAGATTGAAAAGTTGAGGGAGGTTGTTGAAATGCCTTTACTTTAACCTGAAAAGTTTATCAATTTAGGAATTGATCCTCCTAAGGGAGTTTTGTTATATGGACCTCCAGGTACAGGAAAGACCTTGTCAGCTAGAGCAGTTGCTAATAGGACTGATGCTTGTTTTATTAGAGTAATAGGTAGTGAATTAGTATAAAAGTATGTTGGAGAGGTAATATTTAAATTTAATTTATGTAAATATTAATATATTAATGAGTATATTGGAATAAGAATATATTTATATTTTTTAAATTTGGTTGTAATATTGATAATTTATAATTAATAAAAAAGGGAGCGAGGATGGTAAGAGAGTTGTTTGTAATGGCTAGATCTAAAAAGGCATGTATAATATTTTTCGATGAAGTGGATGCAATAGGAGGAGCTCGACATGATGATGGGGCAGGGAGTGACAATGAAGTATAGAGGACTATGTTGGAGATAGTGAATTAACTGGATGGGTTTGAAAATAGAGGAAATATTAAGGTATTGATGGCTACTAACAGGCCTGACACTTTAGGTAATTATCATCTCTTATATTATTAAAGATCCTGCTCTTATGAGGCCTGGAAGATTGGACAGGAAAGTAGAGTTTGGACTGCCTGATCTTGAGGGAAGGACTTAAATCTTTAAAATCCATGCAAGGACTATGAGCATGGAAAAGAGTATCAGATTTGAATTATTGGCAAGATTGTGTCCTAATACTACTGGAGCTGAATTAAGGAGTGTTTGTACTGAAGCAGGTATAAAACATATTACCACATTATCTAATTATCATATCACATTATCATATTATCACATTTTCATATTAACATATAATTATATTATCTTTATAAAGGAATGTTTGCTATAAGAGATAGAAGAAAAGCTATTAGCGAAAAAGACTTATTAGATTCTATAGAAAAAGTTATCAAGGGTTATAGTAAATTTTCCTCTACTTAAAAATATATGGTGTATAATTGATTATTATTTATTTACATCTTTTTTATTCAATCATAAAAAATATCATACAAAAATTATAAAAAAATAAAGTAATAATAAATATAATTCACTTATTATTGAAATTGTTAATATTTAAAATTTATTGAATGTAATCTTAAAATCTATTTTAATATTTTTCACTATTTACTGCTGAAATATTATTATTGCAATTATCGGATTTTAATTTGTTTTTAATATGTTTAAAAGTACTTTCAAGTTTTTTAAAATTGTTGTAGATTTATAAATAATCTATAATAACAATATGGTAATAATAACCGTTTTCTTAATTAGATTAAATGAAATTAGGATATTTATTAGTATATTTTTCAATATTTTCCAATATATATAGTTACTGATACTTATGTTTTTTTAAGAAATATTGCTTAGCCTATTTATGATTAACTTTTGAAACCAATAAAGAATAGTCCATAATATTTAAACTTCTAAAGAAGAGAGAGTCATTCTTAATAATTTCAAATATAGATTTTTTGAGATGATCATGAATATATATTCTTTATTCAAGCTGATTGAAATCAACATCTTTGAGAGTCTTTTCGATCTTTTGAGTAGGAACAATAGAATCATAATCAAACTCAGTCTACCTCTAAACATCTGAGCCTTTCAAATCATAAATACGATGAATGAATTTACTAGGTACTAGATTGATATTTCTCATTAAAATATAGTTGTTTGTTATTTCTTCATGTTCTATTTAGAAAATTCCATATATTTTTGATATCAAGCTTTGTTTGTTATCCGATAAGTATTGTAAGTACTTCTCAGATATGCTTAAGAGAGTATTCAAGTCACTATCATTGCTTATGCTTTTTATTATCAACTGATTATCATGGCTAAAAAATATCCAATCTCCTCCGTTTCCTCCATCTTATATTTTTTGAATTGAATTTTTGTTATTTTATTTTAAGTCTAGAGAATTTTCAAAATCAAAAAACATCTATTCTTTATTTATTAACTAGTAAAATTTACTTTCTAATAAAACCGAAGCATTTATTTTAACTGAATTATCTTATGATTATAATAATTTGTTAATGGTATCTATATTATAATGATAATAAAATGAAAATTTTAAGTTATCGTCTATCTTACTAATATTGTATTTGTCTAATTCTTATTCACTCAATATTTAAGATAAGCATGAATCATTATTAAAAATTTAAGAAGAAGAGATTACTTCTGACATAATTTTTTTAATTCTAAAATATTTTTAAATGGTGCTTAGAACAATATTTTGCTAATGACTTTCCTATTCTCTTACTATAATTGATTAATTAATATTTATCGATTATTATATTCCTTTTAATGATTTGTTACTTATTTAAAGACCATGATTTTAATTATTTTCTTCATCAAAAATTTTTAATCCTATATTTTTATTTTTTTTCTAGTTTTTTTTTATATTTATAAAGGGATTTTATTTGAAAATATGAGTAAGAATTATAGGATACAATAGCTCTTATATATTAATATATAACATTAATAATTAATCAACATCTTAATTTGTAAATTTTTTATAATAACAAGAATATCCTTAAATTCCACCTATAATAGTCTATAAGGTCCAAAAAATACTAATAGTCAATATAATATTTTTAGTATATTCTATAACAATTCTTTTAACCTTTTAACTTTTTTTCTAATATTTTTTAAAATATATTAAATTGGGAATTGAAATAATAAGATAAATACTTATAATGATCATGGAATAAATTTAGAAAGTTTGAGTAATTGATTTAAATTAACAAAATCCATTTTAATTTTTTCCGATCATATTTTATTTATATAACATACTAGTACAAAAAATACTCATAGCTACAAGGATAAAATTATAAATGGCATAGTAAATCCAGTGGAATTTTTTGTATTTTTTATGTTTTCTATTTTTTATTTCATTAATAAAATAAAGAGTTAAACTAACATTTAACATAGTATCAAGAACATCATAAAATGTATATATGAATCCTGTAACACTACAAAAATCAGATCCATCATTAAAAAATTCAGAATTAATAAAAAAGAAAATTCCATTAATCAAAGATAACATAGATTTTAATGTAAAGTTTATTGAAAATGCCAAGAATTATATTGCACAATACTTTCTAACCTTCTCATTATAAATAAAAGTTTTTATTAGCTTGATTTAAATGAACATATTGAATAATGATAATATAATTTCTAAGATTGCAATAAGACCTCCTACTTTTACCCTATTAATAACCTTTTCGATTTTTTTTAAGTCATTTTAATAATTTTTCTAATCACAAGTACCATTAATAGGAGTGGGTAAAACTTTAATTTTGCAAAAAGTTTATAAGAAAAATGTAAGTAAAAATAAGTAAGAGATTAATTTGATCATGATAAAAATAATTTGTATATAATAATATTAAGATATCATAATAAAGATAATTATAATAAAAATGGAAAGAAGTGAAGTAAAAGACTTAGGGTTAGCTGAGTGGGGAAGAAAAGACATTGAGCTATCAGAAGTTGAAATGCCAGGACTGATGAACTGCAGAGAAGAGTTCAAGAATGTATTAGTAGGAGCAAGAATAACAGGTTCATTGCATATGACTATCTAAACTGCTTGCTTAATTGAAACCTTAAAAGCTTGTGGAGCAGACAGCATTAGATGGTGCAGTTGCAACATTTACAGCACTTAAGATCATGCTGCTGCTGCAATCGCTGAAGCTAATTCAGCATTAGTTTTCGCATGGAAAGAAGAGAGTCTACGAGATTATTGGCTATGTACTAAGAAAGCTCTTATCTGGCCTGGAATCAAAGGACCTCACATGATCGTCGATGATGGAGGAGACGCCACTTTGTTCTTGATGAAAGGAAGAGAGTTAGAAAAGGTTTATTAAGAGTAAGGTACTCTTGTTGATCCTTTGTCTTTCTCCACTTTGGAGGAACAGGCTCTCTATTAGGTCATTAATGAGACTATTCAGGAGTATGGAACTGACTGCTTTAAGAAGTTGACTGCTGACTTAGTAGGTATTAGTGAGGAGACCACTACAGGAGTCTTGAGATTGTACTAGATGTAGGACAAAAACCAATTATTATGTCCATGTATCAATGTCAATGATAGTGTTACAAAGAGCAAATTTGATAACAATTATGGTTGCAAACATTCGTTACCTGATGCTCTTAATAGGGCCACTGATGTAATGATTGCAGGAAAGAAAGTGTTAGTATGTGGTTATGGAGATGTAGGGAAAGGATCAGCAGCTTCAATGAAGGCTTGTGGAGCCAGAGTATACATCACTGAAGTTGATCCTATCTGTGCTTTGTAAGCATGCATGGAAGGATTCGAAGTAGTAATCATCGAAGATGTAGTTGATAAAATCGATATTTTTGTGACTGCCACAGGAAACAGAGATATTATTAAAGTTGAGCATATCTCCAAAATGAAAAATAATGCCATAGTCTGTAATATTGGTCACTTTGATAATGAAATCCAGATGGACCTCTTGGCTGAAGTGTAAGGCATCTAGAAGACTAATATTAAGCCTTAAGTTGATAGATGGGTCTTCCCTGATGGACATGGAGTCATTGTCTTGGCCGAAGGAAGGCTTGTTAATTTAGGTTGCGCTACTGGTCATCCTTCTTTTGTTATGAGTAACTCATTTACTAATTAAACTCTCGCCCAGATTGAGTTATGGAACAACAGGTATTATTTTATACTTTATTTATAAAAAGAAACACTGGAAAGTATCAGAATAAGGTCTACAAGTTGCCTAGACATTTGGATGAAAAGGTTGCCATGTTACATTTGAAGCATCTTGGAGCTAAGTTGACTATCCTTGAACCTCATCAAGCTGATTATATTGGAGTCTCTCAATAAGGTCCTTTTAAGAAGGAAGATTATAAATATTGACTTTTATTTTAATTATTAAATATATGTTTATATATAAGTAAATATGAGATTATAAATGGATTATAAAAATAATAGATTTAATATAAGGTCATAATTTTTTTTTCTATCCTTAGAAGCCATCAATATTTCCATGTCCAGCAGACTTATCAACATTAGAGAATCCTCCTCTTCCTCCTCTTGCTCCTCCACCAAATCCTCCCCTTCCACCTCTATCTCCTCCCCTTCCTCCGAATCCACCTCTTCCTCCTCTTCCTCCTCCAAACCCTCCTCTATCTCCTCCTCTACCACCATCTTATTTCTTTTCAGCAATATCCACTCTGATTGCTCTTCCATCAATATAAGTTCCAGCCAATCCACATGCCTTCTTAGCACTCTCATTATCATAAAACTCAACGTGACCAAACCCTCTTGCTTGTCCATCTCTCATAGCAATTCTAACTGCCTTAATATTACCAATACTTTCAAATCCTGCTCTCAAAGCATCTTCAGTGCAATTGAATGATAAGTTACCTACAAATACTGTGTCTCCTTCCTTACTATCATTGTTGTTATTGTTGTTATTATTGTAATTGTTGCTATTTTGTTAAGGAGCTCCAAATGATTCTTCAACATTTAACCATCTTCCCATGTGTTCAGATTTATGTAGAGCTAAGACTTTGTCTAAATCAGCTCTGGATCCTACTTTGACAAAACAAACTCCTTTTGACTTTCCATTAGGCATAGTCAACATCTTAACATTTAATACACTCACTCCTGCTGCTTCTTCCACATATTATTTGATATCTTCTTGTCCTGCATCATAAGACAATCCACTGAATTTAGCTTCACATTATTCTTATACTCCACTACTAGCTTAGGCTTGCACTTTAACTTATTTCACGGGTTTTACTTATTCTTCTTCTTCTTCTTCTTCATCTTCATCATCATCACTTGATTCCTTTTTAACTACTTCCTTTTTAACTGGAGCAGACACTACTTTTTTTTAGACAACTTCCTTCTCACTTTCGCTATCACTGTCATCATCAGAAGATTCTTTTTTCTATACTTATTTCTTGGCAACAACAGGAGTTATTTTTTTTTATTATTATTATTTAACTTTTTTTTCTTGAATACTTTCATCACTGTCATCATCACTATCATCATCACTAGATTCTTTTTTTACAACCTTTTTAGTAACAACAGGAGCAACAGCAACTTTTGCTTTGGATTATTTTGGTGATTCTTCAATACTATCATCACTATCACTATCACTAGATTCTTATTTCTTTACAACCTTCTTCTATTAAACAGGCTCAGCCTTCTTCTATTAAACAGGTTCAACTTTCTTCTTTTAGACAACAGCTACCTTTTTCTTTGTCTATTCTACTTCACTTTCACTGTCACTATCATCTTCACTAGATGATTCTTTCTTTACTACTTTCTTTTATTAAACTACAGGAGCTGTCTTCTTCTATTGCACAACTGGCTTTTTTTCAATTGATTCACTATCTGACTCTGAGTCTGATGATGATGATGATTCTTATTTTTTTTTAGTAGCTTGTTGACTAACAACTGCCTTTTTATTTACTACTTGTGCAGCAACATTTTTCTATTAAACTACTTCATTTGAAGATGAATCATCTTCTGATGAACTTTCTTTCTTTTTTACTACTTTCTATTATTTTCCTTCTACTTTTTTTACTACTGGAGCAATTGTTTTTGTTACTTTAGCAACTACTTTTTAAGCTGGAGTTTCACTATCACTACTTTCTTCACTTGAACTTTCAACTTTCTTTACTTCTTTCTATTTTTGCTGAGTTTTAACCATTAGATTTTATTAAATATCTTTATTAACAATATTTTTTCTATTTAATATTCTATATATTTCGCATATCTTTATTTTTATATTTATATTAATTATTATTATAGTAAAATATTATATTTAGCAAAGCATTAATAAAATATATTATTTATTCATTAAATATGATTGAATAGGTTGAAAATAAAAAGTATTTAAAATCAGGGTTTAAATGATTATAAATAATAAATGCAAAAGAAAAAATTAAATTTCTTATTGATAGTTGTATTAATAAGTTAAGCTATTAATGTAAGTGTAATTGTAGATTAAAAAGAAAAGACAGTAGAATAAGGAAAGTTAAAGGATTAAGTAAAAATAGGAGAAAAAGTAAAGAAAGTGGAGTAATTAGAGAAAACAGAGAAAGTGGATAAATTAAAGAAAATAAAGAAAGTAAAAAGTAATTGCAAATTATGGAGATTTGTGAATTAAAAATGGCAATGCAAAATAAATGGAAAGTGGGTAGAATGGCAGTGGAAGGATAAAGGGAAGAAGTTCAAAAGTTGGAAAAAATGGAGTGATAAATATTTAATCAATAAGTTTGGGGTATCTGCTGCTTCCTTGGCCTTGATCAATCCTTTCGGAGTTCTCGATCTCAAAAAAGAAAGCCGAAGAATTGCTAAATCACTTCCTCGACCTAAAACTCGTAAATTCTTAAATGATAATATTCCTGTCTTATTGAATCCTAGTCCTATTCCACCATAATTCCCACAATTTAGACCTTAATATATTCCCAATTAAATTCCATATTATAATAATCATCCTTATATTAATTATAGATTTAATAGATTTTATTGATTTTTATTTTTATTCTAATTTATTAATATTACTATTATTATTTTTTTTAAAATTTATAAAATTACTTTTATAAAAACTCAAAAATATTTAAATATGATATTTTTAATGTTAAAAAATAAAAATATAATTAAATTATTATTAAAAATTAGAAGTTTTTTATATAAATATTAATGAATAAAATAATATTAATATTGATATTTCAATTTTTAATTTAATTAAATATAGAAAAAAATGAAAAATAGAACAAAGCAAAAAAACTGAAAAAAAATATAAATAATTTTTATAATTAATATTATCATGATAATAATTTTTTTTATAATAATGATAATTATTTATTTAATCAATTATAATGAATAGGAATTGTTTATTTATGCTAATGATATTATGTGCTTGCGTTTCAAAATTTAATTAGGCAAAACCTAAATCTAAATAAAGTGAAAGCCAATTAAATGACAACCAATTTAATGAAGATTAAGGATGTGAATTGTTAGAAGAATGTAAGTATTGTAGTTTCAATCAATTAAAAAAAATACAGGAATGTCGAATCACAGGCTATATTTCTATCAATAAGTAAGATTACAAATTAATAATTATTAAAAGATGTACCAAAAATAACCAAGCAGATATAAATGATAAATATATTTATCTAAAATACGACCCTTGTAATACCCCTTCTTTCTTTAATCCTTACAATCTTTTTGTGCTTTTTTGTCTTATAGGATTTATTATTTCAATAATCTTATTCTTAAAAGTCAAATAACAAATAGAAAACAACTTTTATCAGAAAGTCATAGGCAAAAGTCAAGTGTGATATATATAAATTTATTATTAATAATAATATAAATTGTTTAATAATATAAATGCTATATAATATTATAAATGATATATTAATAATATGTTTATTCATTTATTATTAAAAAGGTTAGTGAATGATTAGAGATTTATAGATAGTTTTGATATATTGAACCTCTGGAAAATGAGTTCAAGATGGTTAAGAGTATAATTAGAATAAGGATAATAATGGAGAATGAATTAATGAAGAGAATGAAGATCAATCTCCTTATCATGATTAATTGCTGAATACAACTTAGATAAAGAAGTGAAAGAGTACTAATGTATGAGATTAGCTATTGATACTTCAGTATTGAGTAAATGCTTAAACAAACTTTACAATCCTGATAACTACAATGGAGATAACAACAATGCAACAGTATTAGTATTTAACATAGTATTATAGGGCAATAACATAGCAATAAACTATTAATTATCCATTCAATCTCCATTACCATACCTTACCATCAACTTACTTATATCCTCCAAATACACATCCATTACTTAAATTTTCCCCATCCCTTCCTTCATTTCCTCTTTGCTTAATGATTTGTTCTTATTAGTATCAAATACTTCTAGCATTGTTAATGTATAATTAATATCTCCGTTTCTATTGTAAAATACTTGTTTTTCTTTTTCTACTTCTAGCTCTAATTCTAGTATATCAGTAAGTAATTTTGCTAAAGCTTCCTTTTCTTCTAAAAAGTAGTTAATTCCCTTTCCATTTACTTCTAACTCTATTTTGTATTCTTTTGTATTGAAGTCATAAAATTTGAACTGTCCTCCTACATTTTCAAATGTTAATTGAGAGTATTGTTGTTTCATTACATCTTTTATATTTAAATTATCACTCACTTTATGAGACTTCTTCTTATTATTAATATCATTTTCTTATCTATTATTTCTTATTATCATATTTAAATCATTGTCTTCTCTTAATTGAATCATACTACTTTTCAAATGATCTCTGCTCTTTACACTGTATATTATAGATTAATGCTAATAAGATTAAGGTTTTAATGTTTACTAACTTCCTATTTCTTTGTTTCTTTATTATAAATATTAACTATTTACGTCAGCCATTCTTATATTGTTACTCTAATAATGGCCTGAATAATAACTCATCTAATTATAAATAATAGGTAATTATAAAACTAAATTCAAATATATTAATAGTATATTTAATCAATCAAATATGTTATTAAGAAAAAAGCTCAACTCTAAATTAGTATCTTGATTTTTATCATAAGTTTTTATTGTTAAAGGTGTTTGGTATTTGCTACTTTAATTGTTCTTAAATATTTTTTTCTATATTTTTATTCTCTTTTGTGTATTCTTTTTTATATTGTTCTCAGTATTTAGATCACGAAATTAAATATTTAATTCATTTAATTCTAATTACTTTTAATTCTAATTCCTTTAATTTTACTCACTTTGACATAAAAAAATTTTTTATTATGAATTAATAAAATTCAATTTTAAATCTCTAAACTGACTATCACTGAACTTTATATGAAAATCTTTTTCTTTTTATTAAATTGGTGATTGATAAATAAATTGTTGATTTTATTATTGCTATTAATTTTTTAACTAATGTTAATATTAATATGCATCATCTTATTATAAATTTTAATTTTCCTGTTATCTTTAAATAATATTTGAATCAAATTTTTCTTGAAATAATTAATGATTATATATATTATTGTTTTTAATATTTTATTCCTCCCATTTAAATTTATTGTCTAGTTAAATTTTTGAATGTGCTTTGAGATGACCATTTAATTGATTTGAATTAAAAAAATATTATTTGCAATATTTACACTAAAACTAAGAATTTCCTAAAAATAAATCTTTATAATGAGAACTAATTTAATTTATTTGTTTATCCATTTATTCAATCTAATATTTTGAATCTTCAAGAAACTCTATAATATCAAATTTTTGATTTTTTTTAGTTAAATCAAAGCAATTTAGATTATTTTTAGTTAAAATACTATCGATTTGAATTTAGTATTCATTTTCTAAAAAAATAAAATTTTATTATTTCTATAAAAAAGTTAAGAAATTTTATTAATCTTTTTCAATCTATAACTCATCTTATTCATTAAACAAAAATTAAGATGATTTAAAATTAATCAATTTTTAAATTTTATCTCTATCTTTTAATATTTAAGTATAATTATCTACTTTGTGTAGATATTATTTTAAATTTTCATATCCATCAATGAATTTTTAGAAATCTTTCAATTCTTACAGAATATTATTCATTTGCATAATTAATAGTCAAATTTGAATTATAATTATTCATATTAATGATAATAATACTCAAATTTGAATATAGATTAAAATAATAGTAAGAATAATAAGCAAATTTGAATAAAAATATAATAATAATAAAATAATGCAAATTTATGTAAAGATAATATT
>Ga0315908_10001312_pt1 | contig 18807 bp, 2 predicted proteins | sample LakEriMetagenome_12_FD_203520 | JGI IMG/M metagenome (GOLD analysis project Ga0315908, IMG submission 203520) | Freshwater fungal communities from buoy surface, Lake Erie, Ohio, United States - Buoy 4 MA124 | ecosystem: Environmental > Aquatic > Freshwater > Lake > Lake biofilm | place: USA... | reverse complement strand
AAATTCGTTTTCATTATCTTGATTTGAATTTGCGTTATTATTAAAACCAAAAGTATTATAATCCTGATTTAAATTATGTTTAGGAATACTTTAAATTGTTTATTGTTAAGGAGGAATTTAAGATAACTATTGAGTTTAGTGCTACGAATTCTTTATTGATTTATAAATTAATATTAAATTTAATATACATGATCTTGAATATTAGAATTTAATAATATTTCGATATCTTTTATGATTTATTTTCTGACTTTCTGGTTTTTGATGAAATTATTGATATTATCATGAGTAGAAATAAATTGAATATCTTTTTCAATATTAGCTCTTAGATTTAGATTATCAATTTGATTAAGAATATCTTTGCACTGCAATATATTAATTTTATCCTGATTAAACTCCTAAATAAGTTCATTAACAACTAATTGATAAAAGATAATAATAATTACCAATTTAATCAAAATTTTCATGATCAATAATAGAAGCAATAATCTCCAACTACTACCTAAACTTAGTATGATGAATCAAGACATTATTAAGTAAAATAGAATTAGAATTGTTATTCTTCATTTTCTTTCTGACTGGCTTCATAATAAACATATTATCCTATGGAAAAGTAACACCGATTTTTAATAAACTTTCATATTTATCCTTAAAAGGAGTATTTTTCTAATTCATATCAACTGGATACAACTCACTCCAATGTTGAATACATTCAAGAATCAATATTAATGCTTAAGTTGAGTATCCTTCTTAATCTGTTACCCCAAATAAATCAATACCTCTGTCTTCATCGGAAGATTAGTGATTGTGTTGGCCTAATTCTGTCATTTGTTTAAGGAGATTTGATATTGCTAATTATGACATAAATACTTCGTTGTCCATTTCTGAAAGTGATAGGGTTAGTTTTAGACCATTAAATTTTTGCATTGGTTTTGTTTGTTTTGAGGTTATAACTAAATTCAAATAGTCACATATCTCTTTGAATTTCTATTTACTTTTATATATATTTAAATATTTGTTAATATGAAGTTTCTATTTTTTATTATTAATATCTTTTCCACTTTTTTTTTTATTTTTTTATTATTTATATATATATATATTACTCTTTTGAGTTTTTATATTATTCTAAAAATCTATCTGCTTTTGTATCATATGTAGTGTCATTTTTAATTATATCAACAATAATTTATTTTAAAGTTTAATCCTTTTCAGTAGCCATTTAAATTTAAGTTAATTAATTATTATTTATTTAAATAAACAGAAATTAACTCTTATATTTATTATATTGATTATTAGATTATTATATATTATGAAGTATAATAATAAGAATAAATTAAAAAATATTTTGATAATTACTGTTATTTTTTAATTATAGATAATATAAAATTTAAAAATTAAGGATTAATTATCAAATCAACTTTAAATTTAGTTAAAAACAAATTAAAACAAATTATAATTTAATTAATCTTTAAAATAGATGGATGTTGATGATATTATTTTTGATGATACTTTACCTATAAAAAAATAAACTTTTTTTAACAGTATTTACCCTTTTTAATCTCTTAATTAATCGATTTCTTAAAATTCAACCAATTATATTGATTCATTTAAAATTTTCAAATAATTTTTTTATTCTTAATTTAAATAAAACATATAAGTTAAATATTAATTACTTAAACGTATTTTTTAATTATTATTTTAGATAATTTTGATTAAATTAACTATTTATATTAAATGCTTTTTGTTTTTTCTTTAATTCTTATTCTTATTTTCATATTTAAATTAACTATTATTTTCAAAAACTAATATTTATTATTATTAAAAATATATAAATAAGAATTTGAAAAAAAGAAATATTTATTTTTTTCATAAAAATAATAATAAAAACCTTCAAAATTAGAGCAATAATAGTAAATATAACAATAAATTTATTAACAAAACAAAGAAAAAACAATAAAAAACAGACAATCAAATTTATGTATTAATAATTCTAGTTCTACTTTTAAGTAATATAAATAAAATATTTAAGAACAAAATATCTTTTTAATACTGAATCATCTTCTTCCGATGATTTATTAGATTATATTAGAATTTAAAATTGCAAAGAAATATTCGTAGATAAAAATAATAATTAAAAAAAAATTGTAAATTTATATAATTATTAATATAAGGAAGAATAAAAATAAGAAACATTATTGGTTAAGTTTGACGAAAATTGAATATTTAAAATTAATAATAATATTAATATATATATTATATCTTTAATATAAAGGATTTTAAAATTTATTTTATTAATGTATAAAATTAATAGTAATATTAATATACATATTATATCTTTAATATAAAGGATTTTAAAATTTATTTTATTAATGTATAAAATTAAGAAGTATAAATTAGTTTTCTTACTGCTTTTTATTAATTAAACTTATTAAAAATTAAAATTTATGCCTATTCCAATGGATTAAAGTTGTCAAAAAAAATTATATCAAGATTATCAAAATAATATTTATGAATATACCAAAATAAACCATGTAATTTATAATAATATATTATTATAAATTATTTAAAATAAATAAAAATATAGGCTGTGAACGGAGTATGTTTAGGATATTTATTGGCAATAATTAGTTTGATAATAGGGTTAATAAATATAAATCAATAATCGAGAATTATTTTCTGCTTTTTCAAAAAAAAAAAAGTTAGAAAGTAAACAGGAAGAATTCTATTTTTATTAGCTTTTAATTTTCTTATTGAGGCAATTTAGTTTTTTGTTTTTGATATTTATTAATTGATTATTGATTAACCTATTGAGAATTAAAGTTTAAATTGTTAAGTATCTTCTTTAATTTCATCATTTAACTTTATTTTTAATTATTTTTTAAATTTATACATAATTCTATACTTTACAAATAAACTTAAAAATAAAAAGCATAAAAAATAAAAAAAACTTCATTGGATTTTTGAATTATTTTTTATTTTATTTATTTTAATATTGACAATAATCCTAATTAATTTATTAATCTATAAGTAATCTTTAGGTAAAAATTTTAATGGTCGATGTTAATTTTTAGCTATTAAAACTTAAAATTTGGTATAATTAATAGGAGGTTTAGTTTAAATTGTTGTTTTTTCACCTTAATTATATAAAATATATAAGAAATCTGAAAGGTATTTTTAATTATTTATATTTATATATTATATTCTAGATCTACCTTAATATAAAATATTCATATTAAAAAAACTAAAAATTTATTAATTACTATTGTTGCTTTACAAATAATAAGAGTAATTATAGATGAATCATAATTTTTAATTTGTAATCATTCTTAAAATATACATTTAAAATAATTATTCATGATAATTTCAATTATATTTTAAGGGCTTTATCCTATATTATTAACATAAGTTTTTAAAAATAATCCATTTATAAAACATTAAAATATTTGAATATAAAATACAAGTTTGTAATAATTATTAAATGAGTCTTAAGGTTCTTAGTAAGTATTAAATATTTAAAATAAATTATAGTAATCTTAAAATATTTAAAAGAATTAATAAATGAGTTTAGAATAAACAATTTTTACAAAAGATTAAGAAATAAATAAGTAAAATTAATTATTATTAGCTATTGAATAATACTTTAATTTGATTAAATAAATGAAAATACAAAAAAAAAATGACTTAAAAAATAATTAAATTTAGTAAGCTAATGATTAAAATCAACATGAAAATAATATTTATGATTAATAATTTTTGCTAGATAATCAAATAAGTTATTAAAATGAAGATTATGAATTTAAAATAAATTAAAACATACTAAAATAATACAATAATAAATAATATTAATAAATGTAATAAATAAACTAAATAATAAATGAAATAAAAGTAAAAGTAATTAAATATAGATAATTTTTAAAATTAATCAGAAGAGATAAAATATTTATAAATATTTAGGAATCATTAAATTTAAAAAAAAATTGGAAATAAATGTATAAATAAAGACTGGATGGAGGAAGAGGAGGAGATTGGATATTTTTTAGTCACGATAACAGAATAATAATAAAAACGATAAATTCAAATTACAAAAGCACTTTAAAATAAATTTTGGTTAAATATTTAGATTATTTGAAGGAAAATAAACATTCTTTATTATCTTAAATTTATGGAATATTTGAAATTTAATAAGATGACATTACTGATAGCTACATTTTGATGAAAAATATTAATTTAGTCCCATAGATATTCATAGAACGCATTTATGATCTGAAAGGATCTACCTATTAAAGACAGGTCTTAATAGATTATGAAAATTAAAATCATTAACAGATTATCACTAATACTCTGAAAGATCTCGACTTCAATATTTAGGAAAAAACAATTAATATTTCTCCTTTTATTGTATCATCTTTATTCTAATAAATATCAAAAGATTCTTAATTTTTAAGTAACTTTTAATTGATGGACTACTCTTTACTTGTGACTAAAGTTAATCATAAACTAGCCAAAAAATATTTTATTGATAAGCATTAATATGATATGATAGAATTGTTTGAAAATATTGAAAGAAATTTATTTAAATCTTTCTAATATTCATTTATTCGGTCTACTTAAAATCCAGATGTAATTTAATTATAATTATACTTAAATAGATTTATTATCATTTAGCAATTATTGATTACTTATAAATATATAATAATATTAAAATAATAGAATCTAATATAAAAACATTACAGATCAAAATATTATAAAAAGACAAAAATTTATAATAATCAAGCATTGATAGTGAATTATATAAAATTAGGTTTTAGGAATATTTACAAAAAATTTTAAACATTGAATATAAAGAATAGATAATTTGATATTAATAAAATTAAATTATATATTATATAGATTTTTTTATATTATAATTTTGATATATTAATTGAAATATAAAAAAATGAAATATTAGAAAAAGCATCTTTAGTATTCTGATTTAACTAAAAAATTATCAAATATAAGTGCTATATAATTATATAATATTTATAATTAAAAAAAAAGACTTGTTCTGTATTAATCATCCGTTTTTTTTATTTTATAAAATTTTTAAAATAAATAAGAATTTTTGATAACTTTTTAAAGTTTATTTCTAAATTAAAAAAGAAAAATTACGGGTTATATAATAGATAAGGTATGAAAGATAATATTTAAATCTTATTAATAAGTGTGAAATAAATTAATATAAAAAATATAATAATTGTAAATATTTGAAAATATCATAATAACTATATTTTCATTTTCTTTATTTCTTATTTAATTTGAAGTATAAAAACTTAAAGCTATTAATAGAATTAGCAATAAATATTGTTTAATATTTTTAGAAATTTAATAAATAAATAAAATATTAAACTAATAAATTAATTAATAATAAATTAATATGATAAATAATTAAGCTAATAAAATAAATTAAATAAAAAAAATACCAAAAAACTAAAAATAGTAAAAATAAATATAAAAATTAATTAAAGATAAGAAAAAAATGGGATTCATAAAAATTCAAAAACAATTAAGAAATTAAATGAAAAAGAAAAAAAGTCAAATATTTAAAATTTAAATTAAGAACGTAAAAATTAGTTATCTGATTTAATATTATTATTGAAATAATTGGCTTAAGACCCCCTCAACAAGTAAATAATTATAATAAATAATAATAAGATATAATGAATCAGATTAAGAACAATAAAAATAAATTCACTAAATTTAATAATTAATTCAAAAAAATCAACAAGTTGTTTTTACCAATGATTTTCTTAAGAAGTAAATTTATATAAAAATATTTTCTTTTGCCTATATTTAGTTTCTAATTTAAACCAAATTCTATCTTATAGTCTTATTTATAATTAAACCTTAAAATTTTAATTTTTATACTATATTCAGATTTTTAAGTCTATTAATTTTATATAATACTTAATTATCTTATTATAATTATTTACTCATTCTTTATACTATTCTATTATAATAAATTAATTTAATGTAAATAATTTAGTAAAGTGGATTAAAAATTATCACCTTAGATTTTTACTAAAAAAAATTTGATTTATAAAAATAAATAAATTTCAGGTTCTTTACTTGCATTTGAAAACTATTTAACATTAGTAAGCTAAATGTATTTTAAATCAACATTGAATTTAAATGATTTTATCAATGAATTAGAGTTAGTTAGAGAAAGTAATAAAGAATAAAGTAACAAAAAGGAAGTTGGAAGACCAGGAAGAAAGTCTAAAAAAGTTCAAAATAATTCTAATATATAAGATTAATCTAACTCTGAATTAAATAATAATAATAATAATTACATTAATAACATCAATAACAATAATTAAGAAAATAATAATAATTTATCTGATGAAAATAATTATTTAAATGATGAATAAAATGTGGTCCCCACATATGATTATATTGAGTAATTAATAAGTCCTGCTAGATTTACCTATATTTTTGAAAATTGGACACCTCTGTAAATTGCTATTTTTGAAGCTGCTATATGTCAATTTGGAAGGCAATATTATCTTATTTCTTAATTAGTAATTTTCAATTTAATTCTTATTTATTTTTAATTATCATTAAAAATTTATTATAATATTTAGATAAAAACAAAAAATACAGATTAAATAATATAATTCTATTATTGTTGGAAACAAACTAGTCATTATAAAATATGGAAATTTAATTAAAATATAGCAAATAAAAATAATTTAAATCATTGGCTGTGATATTTATATATAATAAAATAAATATATATAATAGAGAGTATAAAATATAGTTTAGATAAAAGATATGAAATAAAGATATAGAAGTAGAAAAATATATATAAAAAAAGTAGATATAATAAATATTATTAAAGATAATTTAATAGGTAGTTTTTGAGTGCTTTATAATGCAAAGTATTAAATTAAGATCCAAATAGTAATAGAATATTAGTGGTATAATAATAAATTTGTAGAAAAGTAAGCGTGGTTATAAGCTAGTAGAAGAGAACATCGATTGTGGAACAAAAATATGGATCTCGAAATAGTGCGCTCAGATAAACAATGTGGCCTATATTTCAAGTAATTATAAGTGAATAAATAACAAATAGACAATGGTCAATCATTAACTCAGAATATAAAATAGAATCCTCATGAGAATAACAACAAGATTCTTAAAGCAAATCCATAAATTTCATCTACAATTGACAACAATTAGAATCTAACTCTAAAAATCCACAAGTAACTCGACACTATCAAAATTTAATAGAAACACATTCCATTAGATTTAAATCCTATTTACAATCATAATAATATCAATAATACTCATAACCAAATTCCAATACCTCTTAATCATCATTTCAAAATCATCAAGTAGAATAATATCAAGGAAAAAGAGAATCTTGTTTAATAGATTATGGAAGATGAAAAAAATATCAATTAGAATTATTATCTCACTTAAAGTTGGTTTGAATTTGGAAAGGTTTCTAAAATTGAGATTGAATCAGTTAATGAATTTTTTAACAATTCTAAAAAGTCTAAAACTCCTGAATTGTATATCAAGTACAGAGATTATATGGTTAAATTGTATTAACAAAACACTAGAAAATTCTTAGGTTTTACAACAATAAAAAGAAACTTATAAGGAGATATAAATGGATTGATCAAAATATATAAGTTTCTTATGAAAAAAGGATTGATAAATTACAACATAAATCCATTTTACAATTAGAATTTAAATGAAGATAATTTAGAATCTTACAAGGCATCAATAGAAGAAGATGTGATAAACAGAGTAAATGGAATGCTGGATATTAATAATTTGAAACCAAAGTATGATTACAAGTATGAAATAGATATGTTGAATTAATAAGTCAAATATTTAAACTATAAGCTAAGAGTATTTTGTAATTATTGTCTTACCATTTGTAATTCATTTTGGTATCAATTTAAAAATAAAATAGTTACCAATTGTGATTACAATTTCTTATGTGTTGAATGTTATTTTTTTTTAATAAAATAAGGTAAAATCATAAATGGAACTTATATTAAACAAGATCTTATTTCTAAACAAATTTCTTAATAATAGGAAGAGTAAATAATTATTTTTATAATTTATTTTTAATAAGAACTTAACAAATCAAGTAATTCAATGCATAAGACACATAAAATTTGATCGCTTAAATGAGTGAAAATAATAGTCCTGATTAAACTATTCTTGGTTCTTTGTAAAACGAAAAGTCTAAAGAAGATGTTATGTTACATTTATTACAACTGCCTTTCAAAAATATTTCCTAAAATAAAATATAGGAAAATCATAATTTACAATTAGAGAATATGAAAAAAATTGAAAAATAAAGCAAATTTTATTTTACAAATTTAAAAAATCAATAAATTGCATTAATGGATTATGTAATTATAATATTAAAATACAATAAAGGTTTATGAAATGATAAATTGTATAAATGAATTTAATGGATCTTTATAAAATAAAAATTAAGAAAATTTATAAGAAAATGCAAACATATTATAAAAATAAAATTTTAATAGAGAATAAAAATAAGATAAAATTAATTTACTTTTTAATTTATGTTTATAACAAATTGATTATTATAATATTGATTAAAATTAACTGATTCCAGAAAAAAGATATAAAAATAATTTAATTTATTTTATAAACTATTAAAAATCAATTTAGTATTATTTAAAAAGTAATTTTAATTTATATAATTAAGAATCATAGAATTAAATGAATTATTAATCTAAATTAAATTTTATTTTGAAGTTTTTAGAATTTAATTAGATCTATATAATTAAATAATAATAATTGTATTATGAAAATATTGAATCTTTAATAAGAAATGAATATCATAATTTAAATGTTTATAATAAATAATAAATAAAATGTAATGTATTAAAATAGATGGATTTAAATATGAATTTTAATTAAAATATTGAAAGTTTAATCGATATTAATTAATCTAATAAAATATATATAAAACTTAGTGCTGAAAATAAAGATTATTAACAATAATAATCTAATAATCTAATTTATTAGAATTATGATGATGATAATTATTTAATCTGATTTATATTATATATATTAATTTAAAATTTATGCTTTTAAGATTTTTATTTACTTCATAAAAATAAAAGACTATACTTTAATATTATCAAATATATTTATTTATATAAATAAATAAAAATTAAAATTAAAATGATTTTATTTATTTTTAATATTTTCAAATGTATTTAAAACACTTTTAAAATATTAATTAATTTAATCTTGAATTAAATTAAGATATAACTGAATTTTTTATGAATAAAAAATAATTTTTTATATATCCTTAATTTAAGAAAGTCAATTTAAATTTTTAATAATAAAAAAATTATGTATATTATTCTTTGAAAAAAGGTAACATAAATTAAATAATTTATAATTTATTTCTATTCATAAATTTTTTTCAAAAATCATCTTGTGAATTTAAAATATAATGTTATTATAAAAATATATATTTATCAAAAATATGAAATTTTTAAATATAAATTTTTATACATAATTTTTTTTTTGAAATATCAAAAAATAAAAACTTCTTTAGAGCTAAAATAGTAAATTTTTTTTTTTTTTTTATCGGTCCTCCGGAGAGGTCGCTGTGCAGCGCTGCGGATTCTTTAGTTAGTCCATTTAGATTAAGAAGAGGAAACTGCACAAAACCCTCCACTTAACTTTGTCTGGCAGTCTACTCACCCCGCCGAACTCGAACCCTAGGGCAATACTAATTGACATTAGTGTTTAACTTTATTTATATATATATAAAACTAAACCAATAAAGCCTCATTGAGGACCTTAAAATAGTAAATTAAATTAAAAAATGTTGAAAAAGTTTATAAATAGAATGTAAATGTATAACCAAAAAATTTTTGATTTATTTTTTATATAATTAAATTTATTGAAATTAAAGATAAATTTTTTTGGAAAATTTAAATAATTAATTAGGTTTATTAAAATTAAAAAAAGAAAAATAATATTTAATATTAAATTTTCAAATATTATTGAATATAATTTAAAGATAATAAATATAATGACTAAAAAAAAATTGAAATATTATAAAAATATAAATATTTGATTTGAATAAATAAAAACTAAAATTTGTTATGTAATTAGTTAAAAATAATGTATACAAATTATAATTTCCAAGTAAATAATTTTAAAAAACAAAAATATCATCTTGAAAGTACTTAAGAATGATGGATTGAGTTTATAATTTATAAGGTAAAAATTTACAAACAACAAAAATATAATTTTGAAAAACATAAGAAAAATGGATCAAGTTTATATTTTTTAATAATAAAATGATAAATAATAATAAAATTAAGCTTCTATTCCATTAAATCCTAAAAAATTAAAATATAGTAATTGCAAAATACAAAAAAAATTCAGAAAATTTGAATTCTTTGAATTTCAGATATTTTTAAATTTAAAATAAAATCTTTGTATTATATTTAAAAATTAAATTTGATTTCTAAACTAAATTTTAATTTTTTTATAAATAATTTATTCATAATTGTCAGTTTAAATAAAAATTAATCTTGTTATATTATTAATTATTTTCGCATTTTTTTAGAATAAAATTAAATAGAGTACTTTAAAATTTTTAATTACAATAATATTATAATTTTTTTCTGAATTTTTATATTTAATTTAAAATGGTTTATATTTAATCTTATATAATTCTATTTTATCCCTTAAAATTAATTTAAATTTATAATTTATATATATTTGGTTAAAAAAATGTAAATTTTGCAATACTTTGTCAATATTTTATTTATTATATATAAAGAAATGAAATAATAAAAAAATATGATAAAAAGTAATTAAAAAAATAAATTAAAAGTAATAATGGTTGGAGATTTAAGTTTAGACAAGTATTTTTTCTTAAATCGAGTAAAGAATAATGGAAAATTAGTATAAATAAAAAAACTACCAATAAAAGTTTATGATTTTATGTATTATATTATTACTTTAATTTTATTTATAAAATAGACAATTATAAATTAATTGAAAAATTAATAAATTTTACTATTTACAATATATATCTGGAGAGGAAATATTAAAAAAATTTATGTAAAGCATTTATTAAAAGAATTTAAGGAAATTTTTATTTTTTGATGTTAGTGATGGTAAAATTAAATTTTTTTAATATTTTTAATATTGGATTTAATTAATAACAGAAAATAATTATAAAAATTTTAAAATATTGTTAGTTGGTAACAAAATAGATCTTGTTTGTGAAGTTTAGTTTGAAAGAATAAAGTTGTAAAAATTGTGATGATTCAACAAAAATACAAATAATGATTAAAATAAATTATTTCGTAGAATCAAATATAACAAAAAAAATTGTTGATAATATTAATATGATATTATATACATATATTGGATTTTCTATAAATTTTTATTAAAATTAATAATAAAAATAAATAATTAAAAAGCTATAAAAATAATAATAGTTGGAGACTCTTCTGTTGGAAAAACAACATTTATATAAAGAATAAAGAATAATTTTTAACTCGGATTCACGAGCTAATTATACAAGAGGATATGATTTTATGTAATTATATAAAATAAAACTATATATAATAGTTCAAAAGTATTTGATTTAAATAATAAAAAAATAAAATATAACATTTGGGATACTAGCAGAAAAGAACAATATCAAAGTTTGATCAAGGGCTTTTTTTTCTGTAAGTTAAGGAGCTTTATTATTTTTGGATATAACTGACTAAAGGTCTTTTAATGGAGCTTAAAATTGGTTGTAAGATATGAGAGAAAAATGTGATCCAAATATTCAGATATTGTTGATTGGAAATTAAGAATATAAAATTTAAACTTATAAATGTTAAGGCAGACCAGTAGTAGAAGAAAATGATATAATAAATTTTTGTCAATAAAATAACATTGAATAATTTTAAAAAAGCTCTTTAAATGATGATGAAAAAGATTTTAAAATAGTTTTTGATAATTTATTATTAAAATTTTTGACAAATTTAATGATATAGTGAATCTTATAATAATCCTATGAATATACAATTTAACAAAAAAAAACTGCTGTTGAATATAATTTTAAAAATAAATATATTATTATTAGAATAAATTTATCAAAAATATATAATAAAAATTATTTAATAAAATAATTGTAAATGGAAAGACACACAGATTAGTTAGTAGATAGCGATGGTTTAATTTAATAGATATATAAATTGTTATGGATTAAAAATCAGAATTTATAATAAATTAAGTTCCATATTCCTGATACAATTATCATTAAATATGATAATCCAAGTTGCTGGTATTTTAGTATAAAAGGAATTGTAAAGTAGAAAAATAAATAAAATTTATTTTATGATTAAATTGAAAAGCAATTTATGTTAAAACAAGATTAAAACTTATCAGGAATTGTGGCAGTTTTTATTTATTATAATGAAAAGAATTAGAAAACAATTTTCCAGTATTTAGATAAAGTGAAATTTAGTAAAATAGAAATATAAATATAAATAAATAATAACCAACTAAATATAAGTATAATTTTGTAGGAATAAGAACGAAAACAATAGAAATGGAATTCTGTAGAAATTTGTGTAACCTTTAGGAAAAAACAATCACATGATAAAAATAACATGGAGCAATTAATTATGCATTTATGAAAGAATCACTAACCTTATAAATATAAATAATCAGAAAATTGATGCATATCAGAGAGCAGTTACTATTGAATCAGAAAATGCAAATACTAAATCTGAACAATTGATTGGACATGCTCTTCCAAATTTCTTAGAATAATTAGCATTTGACATAGTGCAAGTAAAATTTAAATATTATAAATATGATAATAATAATAATGATGTAACATTTTATTAATATAAAATAGCACATTAGTAATAGTAGCAATGTAAAATTGCAAATTGAGTGAATGATATTTTTCGTGAAATAGAGCAACAAAAATCAAATTGTATTTTTGTTTTGCCAATCTCTTTGAGTAAATAAGAGCAATAAGGAGATTTATTTGCCTTAATAAATTTAAGGCAGATGAATAAATAGTGGACTTAAATATAAAGAAATGTGTTACTTGAAAAATGAGGTTCCTAGTTTTATTAATCAAACTAAATTATTTCTAAACACTCCAACTAATATCAACAAGTATTATGTTTGTCTATAATGTTCAAAATAATAAGATCTTGACTCTATTTTCTAAATCCAGTATATACCTTACCTTATAAATATCTTATAAAAATAAATAATATATTATCTAAATTATATATATCATTTTAATTATATATTTCAAATTATCATATGCATCATTTATATTATCAGATCATTATATTATTTTATATCTTTTTATGATATTCTAGACTGCATACAGTGATCTCTCATTGGTCTTAAGAGTCAAAAGAAACCAAGATAAATTTGATTAAACAAGCAAGAAAAACTCATACAAATCATTCTAATTCTATCAATAAAAAGGACTATGAATCCAAAGCTAATCAGGATTTTTCTAATGATTTGTCAATAAATTATATAATTCCTTTAATAATTCAAAAGCTGTATCCCAAAATGAACACTATTGAATATCTTAATTAAAAAAAGAATATTGTCTTTAAGCAAATACAAGTCCCTGTTTGTGAAGACTGTTATCTTTATATTACTTAATCTTAATTTACAACTGATGATTTGTCATATTTAGTCAAAAGCTAAAAAAATAGAGATTAGTTTAAAGGCACTAAAGGCGATAGATAAAAATAAATATAAATAAGAAGATCATTTACTAGGACTAAAATTATTTAGAAATAGAATTAAAATATAAAAAATATCAATAAAACATTATAGCTTGCATGGCTAAAAAGATAAAATACTTCTTTAACCAGATCTAGTGACAATTCTTTTTTTATTAATAAAAATAATTTAAACTTGTCAAGGTAAAATGAATAATCTGAAATCGAATTCTAGCTAAATGACACTCCATTAAATTAAATGTAGTATTCTTTTAGATAAACAGATTCTTAATTTTCAAATTAAAAATCACAAAATTATTAAATAAAAAAAATAGATTCTTCAAATTAAATTAATTAATTAGAAAAAAATGCTAAGATAATCAATAAGATTATACAAATAAAAGAACCTATTTTAAAAAATAAATATAAAATAAAAAAATTTGATTTTAAAAATTTTAATAATTTAAATTAAAAAGAGAATTTTTAATAGAATATCTAGAAATTTTTCTTAAATAATACAACTAATAATAATAAAATAAAATTTGATAATATGAATAATAATGAAAATAATAATAATTAGCATACTTCAACAATAAATTTTTCTAGAATCAATTGTATTGATTTAACTAATAAAATTAAAAGTATAAGTAATAATTAAAATTAAAAAAATTTTAATAATGATTATAATTGTTAAAATAATTGATAAAATTAAAACAAAACTTCGGATTTCTTAAATAATCATCTTAAAAATAAATTTATTGAATCTTAAAAAACATTTTAAACAAAATAATCTCATAATTCTGAAACAACTAACTCAATATTTTATAATAAAATATAATCTAAAATATAATAATAGAAATAATAATTTTCAGAATTTTTAAATAATATTTCATTAAAAGTAAAATAATCAAAAAAATCTAAAGATATTTTACTAAATTCAAAAAATTAAAATAAATTAATTTAAATAATAAATATATAAGATTAAGAAATTATAAAATAAAATTAATAAATACTGATAAGAAAACCAATTTCTTTTAATGAATTGACTTTTGATAGAATTTCAGTTTAAAAAAAAAATAATTCAACTTTAATGTTAAATAAATGAAAAAAAATATTTTTAGATTATTTTTTAATGAATATAATAATTATTTTTATAATTAAAAATTATAATTATAAATAATTTATAAATGATGAATTCAGTTAATTTAGATTAAAAAATAAAGAAAAAAATTTTTATTGATAATTAACTAGAATAATTAAAATAATAGTTTCTTTTAGTATCGATTGAAAATGAAAGATTAGCTTAAGCTTATTTAGGATAAAACCAAAACTATTAATAATTAGTAGATGTTTTACAATAATTAAAGTAAAAAATGAATTCAGATTATAAATATAATAACAGTGAAAAAGAAGAATGAAATTAAGACTAATACGATTAAAATAAAGAAATAATAGAATAAGAAAAAGAAAAAAATAAGCTTCTCATTTTAAAAATAAATAATATTTAAAAAGAAAAAGAAAAATTATAGCTATCTCTTAATTTAGAAAAATAAAGATTAGAAACAACTTTATATGAGAAAAACAATACAATAAATATACTTGAATCTAAAATAAGCTAATCTTTATTACAAAAATAATAAACTGATTAATAAATAGAAATAGAAAGGTATATAATAAAAATTTAATCATTTAAGGTAACTTTAGTTTTAAAAATAATTGACTTTACAATATGAGTAAGAAATAAAATAAGAAAAAAAAATAAATTATGATTATTTATAAGAAATAAATAATTTCAAAGAAAAAATTAAAGATATGGATAAAACTATATTTGATTAATAATAATAAATATAATAACTAGAAAATAAATAGATTTTACAAGTATAACAATTTACTGATAGTAGAGGATAAGATAATACTAATTTTGAAATAAAAGAATAGTGAATAGAATCTGAAAAATAAAAAAAGTTTAAGGATAATGAATTTAATTTCAGTACTAAGAAGTAAAATTAAAAATAAATTGTGCATGAAAATTAAAATATTTTACTTCTGAAGGTAGAAATTTAAAGACTTTGGGGAATCATAAAGCAATTATAAAATACTATTTAATAAACAAATAATTAATTAAAATAAAGTTAAGATATTATAAAATAACAACAAATAATTCAAAAATAAGAATAAAATATTCATACTTAATAAATATAAGAAAAAAAAATATAAAATGATAATTATAGTTAAAACAAATAATTAAGTTATATCCAATAATTAAAATTAATTTAAGAGTTAAAATCAGAAAAATAATAAAACATTTTTAATCCAAACATTACTGAAGATTTAAGATATAATAATAATTAAAAATAAGGAGTATACATAAATTAATCTATTAATTAAAATAGTAAATTTAATAGCCCATAAACTTTTAAACTAAATAATTTTAATATAAATAATACTGCTTAATAAGGAAAATATAATTAATACAATATAAATAACAATAATTATAATTATAAATAAAATTTTGATAATAATACAAATAACAAATATTAAGTAAACAATTTATAATTAGTGTAAAATTGCATACCATATTAGTTAAATAATCCTTAGAAATAACATAATTACGGTTCATAATTTTGAATATTATCTTTTAATATTTTTATAATATAATTATGAAGTTTGTATTAAAAATAATATTATTTTTACGTTTAATAGTTTCAATTTAAAGAGGAGATTGGGATGAATTGTAGAAAGTGCATACCCATTCTTATCCTCCGAATATACTAGATTAATAAGTGATATTAAAATATAGATAAAAGATGGATATGAATTATAAAGTAAAGAACAGTTATAAAGACTAGATATAGAATGAAAAGTGTTTAGGAGATAAGGGATAACACATTTTGAGCAAATATTATCAAAATAAGAATAAAGAATGGAAATGCGAATGTTATTTCATTAGCAAGTTCAGTGATTGTTAATCTTTATACTCTTATTACTTTAGGAATAGACACATGGAAGTGGAATTAGAATTGATGGATTTTAAAATCAAGTACATTTTGTTTGATGGATTCATTAAAATGAGTTAGTTTAAAGATTAAGAGGAGTGTTCCAACACTTGTCAAATTATTAAAGTTAAGTCCAACTCTAAATAAGAATAAGATTTATTTTTATTATAAGATTTTTCTCACTAGAGCTAAAAATTAAAAAAAATATAAAATATATTTTGAAATTGCAATTTATATATTAAAAATTAAATATTCATAATTTTTCATTGATATTATTATAATAGTTTGGTTGTAAATAATTTTCATTTTTTTTATAAAAAAGGATATATGCACATCCTGAGTTGTTTTGACTACCAAATATGTTATAAATACCTTTTTAATCAGTTTGCTAATAATAATAAAAATAATAATAATAATAAAAAAATAACAAAAATATAATAATAACAAAAATAATAATAATAATAAAAATAATTATAATAATAAAATTATAATTATAATTATAATTATAAAAATAATATAATAATAATAACAAAGATATAAAAAATAATAGATTAATAATAAAAGAATAATTAAATTACGGTAACAGTTTCATCATCAAAAACAAACCACTTATCATTAATTAAAATAATGCTGATATAATGACCATATTATATTCCTGCTCCAATATGTACAATTATAGAACATAGTTAGTACAAACTTGAAATTTTTTATTTCCTGTTGTGTAATCTTAATTCAAAAGGAAAAGCAATTCTCCAATTAAGTTTCTCCATTCTTTTATACTTTTCCATATATTTGAATCTCTTCAAATGAATTATTAAAATATATGGAAATTCATTTATAAAAGTTCTATAAGTTTATTTATTTTATTTTTATGATTTATTATAATAATTATTATCATTATTTCTATAATCATAATATAATTATTATGGTTATTATCATTTTAATTATTATCAATATAATTACTATTAATATAAATTATATTTAATAATTTAAATTTTATTATCGTACTTTAATTTTGCTTTTTATAAGCTTAGGCATTTATCACAATAAAATTTATCATTCCCGTCTAAAGTTTCTGTTTTTTCGAAATTTTTTAGACAATAATTAATACTTGTATTTTCATATAAATCTAAACTTAAATTCCAAAAATTTTCTAAATTTTCTGTCAAATTCTAGCAATTCTAACATTATGTTTTATTTATAATCTTTCCTTCAAATAAATTTTGCAACCATGTATTTTTTTCTAATTGCTTAAAATAATAAAAATACTTTTGTTTTTAATTTCTTTTAATAAGGTTTCATTAATTTAATCCAATATCCATATTAAAAATTCGTGGGAATCTTAATGATAATCTCCTTGAAAAAGTTCATTTTTTCTTTTTACATAATCCATTAGATTTTGGGTTGATATTACCTATTTTTTTTCAAATTTAATCATATTTTTGAATAGTTCATTCAACAAAAGTAAAGGATTGTCTTAATTAAAGTAAAAATTTTTTGTTTCCAGTATTTTTTAACGAAATTCTTATTAATAGTATAATGCTTGTATTACAGAATTAGCATAACAAATATTATTTCTCTATGATATAATAATATTTATCTACATTTTCAAATCCTGTTAAGTTTATTTATTCGCTTTAAATTATATCTTAATTTTATTTAATTTCCAATTCGTTTTCTTAAAATCCTAATATATTTCCCATAATTAAATAAATAATTAAAAAGAAATATAAATTATAAGGAATATTCAATCAGTTTAATTAAATAAATAGATATATCAAAAAATATAAATACTATCAAGTTAGAGTAGAAAAAGCAGTAAAATAATTCAAATCAGTTTAAATTTAATTTTAAAAATTAATATGTGAATAAAAAGAAGATTTTTTATTTTTGATTGAAAATATTTCTAGATTGTTAAAAATATTACCACCAATTAAAATAATTTCTGATAAATTATCAAGAAATACTTTATTTGAATTTGATCTAGGTTGATGAAGCTAAGCATAAAATGAAATTGAATTGAGATTAATATAAAGTTGATAAATATT
>Ga0315908_10001311_pt1 | contig 18807 bp, 8 predicted proteins | sample LakEriMetagenome_12_FD_203520 | JGI IMG/M metagenome (GOLD analysis project Ga0315908, IMG submission 203520) | Freshwater fungal communities from buoy surface, Lake Erie, Ohio, United States - Buoy 4 MA124 | ecosystem: Environmental > Aquatic > Freshwater > Lake > Lake biofilm | place: USA... | reverse complement strand
ATATTGTTAATTTTTCCATTTAACTCGAAAACGACATTTACTAGAAGTTTAATAGCATTTCTTTATAGATCTCAGAATCCCCTCCATAAACTTTTAATCCCTCTTATTCATCAATTACTATATCGTCGTTTTAATTAGACATTTAGTCAATATATATAATTTAATATCATTATATAATATGAAAAGACTTTAAATATAATATATATTATTTATCTAAATATTATTTAATATATTTATATTAAAAATGATAGAACTAAACAGTTTACACACAAAAACGAATGGTTCATGTGGTTATTGTCAATAAGATGAAAAAGATAATAAACGAAAAGAAAGAAGCTGGATAACAAGTGGATTCGTTTGCAAGAAAATGAGTTTAAGTGATTATAAATTATTAATGGATAGAGGATGGAGAAGATGTGGTGATTATTATTATAAAGCAGATGTAGATATGTGTTGTTGTTGACCTTATACCATCAGACTTGATACAACTGAATTGAAAATTAGCAATCAATAAAAGAAAGTTAAACTCAAAGTTTTCAAGTTTTTATAATCCTAAGAAGATCAACAAGAGTTTGAATAAGAATAAGAAAAATCTAATTCTTCTTTAAATATTTAACATAGTGCTAGTTATACTAATTTCAATTCAAATATCAATTCTACTTTTAATACTCCTATTAATAAAAAGTGTTAATTTTAAAACCATAAATAAGAGATTCTTTAAAAATATGGAGATTATATTATTTAGTTTTTTTCTTAAATAAGAAATGAAGTAAATTAAATTTTTTAACTAAATTCTTAACTATATATAAGAAAATCATAAAACAATATTTAAAACATTGAATTTAATGACTTAATATAACCTTTAAAAAAAAAACATTCAAAAGGAAAAAGTATTATAGGATCAAATATATTAATGATGATTTATAGCAATAATAAAGAAGAATTAATAAAGTAGGAAATATTTTCAATCCAAGAATTTTTGACCAAAATAAAACATACAATAATTAAAAATATAGAATTGATAGAAAAATATAATTTATCTTGTGTTATTTAATCAAATGGATATCTTTAAATATTTGATAAAGATTAAGAAATAAAGATAAAAGCTAAAGAAAAAAGGTAATCACAAATAAATATCCCAAAAAAATTAAAGCAAAAACCGTCAAAAAAAAAACAAGAAGATGAACTATTAAACCTGGATATAACTCTTTTAAAAAACTTTAAAATAAAAATGGAAAAAGCTAAATTTGAAAAAGAATCATTTGAACTATACAAAAAATACTGTAGAGCAATTCATAATAAGAAAAAAGAAAGTGCAAACAGTTATGAGAATTTCTTATGTATGTAAGCATTAGAGTGTGAGTCAGTTGGGGATGAAAATAATAAATTAGAATTCGGATGTTTTCATATGAAGTATTATTTGAAGAATCAATTGATTGCAGTTGGAGTTGTTGATTTGTTACCTGAGGCTTTAAGTAGTGTTTATTTTTTTTATGATCCTGATTTTAAGAAGTATTCAATTGGAAATTTCGGAAGTTTAATGGAAATTAATTATATTCTTTAAATGTAGAAAATTTATTCGCAATTCAAATATTATTATTTAGGATTCTATATATAATCTAGTTAAAAAATGGTTTACAAGGGTATTCAATATTATTTCATCAGATTATTATATCATCTTATTTAATTATCATAAAATAATAATATATAATTATATAATATATTTTAATAATGATTTAGCATTTTATACTCCTAGCGAATTGCTTTGTCCTATTACTTATAAATGGGTAATATTCGATAAAGAAATTAAAGACTTAATAGATAAAGATGATAAATCATCAAGATTACATAAATAGTTAGATATGGATGAGGATATGGATTTTAGATAAATTGATCTGGAAAAATATGTAATTGATAAAATAAAATTAAGAATTAATTAAAAAATATTATCTCTTTCCAATATTAATTAGAACTATGTTGACTTTTTCAAATCTATGTTTTTATATTTAACAACAATTCTAGGCAAAAAATTATTAGAAAAGTTTATTTTTGGTTAATCAGATGTTTGAAAATATAATATATAATTGTTATATATAATAAAATTTAAAAAAGAATAAAATAATTAATATAAAAATAAAATAAATTGATTTTTAATTTTTTAAATATTTATAAAAGAGATATAAATAGAATAATATATAAATAAAATGTAATAATATTATAATGATAGTATTGAAAAATGAACTAGCAATTTGCATCTAAGGTTTTTTTTACAATGAACTGATATAAAGTGTAAAAATTAGTTCAATAGCTGAAAATAGTTTACTGCATAAAAATTAAACTACTTATAAAGTTTGGTAACTTCCAGTTCTTCACTTTACTTTTGATTTAATCTGGATTAAAGTTTCTTACTATTCTGGCAATAAGATTGCTCTATACCTCTAAATCTTAATATGTTATTTGATTATTTAAGATGATGCCATTCTTTCAAAAAGACATTAATAATAATCAATTGAGCAGTGCTTTTATGCTTTTATTAATTTTTTCATGTAGAATATTTTGCTTATCAAATGGGCAAATGCTCATTTTAATATTAAACTTGAAGCATAATTCTAATAAAGTAATAAAATTTACATTTTATCTAATTAGATAAGTGTATAATTAAAATGAAGTAATTCTTATAACTTTTCTTTATTTACTCATATTCTTAATTATAATAATCATAATTTGATCATTCTAATATTTCCATTTAATACAATTATAATTAATTATTATCTAAACCAGATATTTAATTATCGCAAGATCATAATCGGATTAATTTCATTAGATAATTTTTAAAATTTTCAAATAATTCATAACTAAAATTAAATATCAAACTAATGAGTTTTTAAAGTAGTTTAAATTTAAAAGAAGATTTTTATATATATTTTATTAAGAATTCTTAAATTTTTTAATAAAAAAATCGCAGAAAATAATAAATTTATTAATTTAATTATATTAAAAAAATTAAAATTTAATGATTAAAATGAAATATTATTGGATTTAAACTTTAGTTAAAATAAAAAGAATAAAAAATATTGAATAAATAATTTTATAGTTTTTACATGAAAAGAAAATAATCATTAATTTTAATAATTAAATCAAAATATTAATCAAATTAATTTTAATATTATCAGTTATAAATATCTTTACGAATAATTAGCTTTTAAATGAAAATTATAACACATATTTACAATTTATAATTAATATGTTATCTAACTATCTATTAATGTTTATTTATTTAATTTTAAATAAGAAATTTAATAAATTATTCAGCTTATTAATAAAAAAATTAGAATCAATTAAAAATTTCATCATATGTTTAGACTATTTCATTATCTTTTGTTTTTATTGTTATAATAATAAGTTTGCTTCCCTCTTCAAACAATTCTCTAATGATATAGCACAACTCATAATCAGTTTCGTAAGGCAATTTAAAGTCATTTTTAATCTATCCGTTCTTATCCTTTAAGATTAAGTCACCATTTTCAGTAATGTCCATCAGAAGGTAGTTGTTTTTTCTATATCTTAATTGCCTTGACTCATCAACATTAATGATGAAATTATGTTTAAATTTTTTATTAATTTTTAAATTTATCTTATTTATCTGTAATTGTTAAAAAATTATAAAATTAAAAATTTTTATAAAATTAAAAATTATTATAAAATTTTTATTTATTATTTAATATAAAATACTTTGAAAAAAAATTCAATAATAAAAATTATATATTTACATTAATCAGTATTAAAAGTAAAATGATTCTTAATTAAAATAATAGTTAAATAAATAATTAAAATATTAGAAAAAATCTTTTATTTATTGAGAATTAAGATCCATAATTTTATATATAAAAAAAGAATAGATTTAATTAATATTAATAAGAATTATAATAATAGATTGAGTAAAAAAAATAAAGAGAACTAGAAAAAAAAGAAAAATAGAAAAATGAAGATTTAAAATTTGATTGAAAATATTAATAATAAATTTCTTAAGAATAAATTTAGAATAATTTATAAAACATTAATAATTCTTAAATAAAAATGAAATTACAATTAGATCAGTTCTAATAAAATTAATAACAATAAACATTTTTAGAGGAATCTAAAAACTAATAAAATATGAATTTAGTTAAAGAATAAAATTTAAAATATAATCATAAAATAATAGATGATAATTAGGTTAAAATTTGATAAAATTATTATCATAAATAATTTTATTAAAATTTTTAAATATTGAATAATTTTGAAAATTATTCAATAAGCAAAAAATTTGATTAAAGATAATCAGATATTATAAATAAATTAGAGTAATTGAAAATAGAATAAAGCTCTATTAAAATAAATAATAAATCTTATGAAGATTTAAAAACTCTAACAAATTTGTAATTCAATATAAAAAATAATAAAGATAAAGATTTAAGTAATAAAAAATTAAGTTAAAAATATATATTTAATGTTAAATATAATGATAAAAATTTATTAGATTTTTATAACATAGAATAAAATAATATTTTAAATTCAAACAATAAAAAATCCTAAAATAATTTAAAACAATTTTAATCAGAATCTAAATTTTTGTATTAAAATAAATATGAAAATAATAATAATAATATTTAATAATATACTTTTTTATAAGAAATAAACAATGATCCAAAAAATTTTAATTTTAGTAACTAAAATAATATTAATCAAATTATAGAATAAAAATAAAATGAGAATTAATTTTAAAATTAAGAAAGTGTATTTCTAAATTTAAACAACTTAGAATAAATAAATAATTTAAAAGAAATAGAAAAAATATCTTTAGATTATAATCATATTGCTAATTAATAAATAATAAAACAAATTTTAGTAGATAATGAATACAAAATTATTAATTAAAATGAAATACTTTAAAATATAAATGAGATGTTTTAAAAAGAATCATAAATATTAACTAATAATTTATGGATAGATAAAAGTAAAGATGAAAAAAAAATTAGCAGATTAGATTAAATAAAAAATTTATTTATTAAATAGAATTAGGAATTTCTTTCAGATCTATGATAGGAAAACTATATTATAATTCACATATAAATATTTTGATAAATTATGATGAATATATTTATTATTAAATTATTTAAAAATAAAATAAATTATTGAAATTAATGGATCAATAATTTTAAAATTAATTCATAATATAAGATATTAGTCCATGGGAAAATGATTTCATCAATAATTAAAGTTTATCCTATATTAATTAAAAAATTCATTAAAAAAGTTTAATAAAAAAAGAAATAATTATAAAAAAATAAATCAAATAAATCAAAACTTTTACTAATTTTAGTAAATTTAAAATAAATGAGGAAGAAAAAATTAAAAATAGAACATTTTTTAAACCAATATAACTTTAACTAGATAAAAAAATTGAAAAACAAGATAAAAATTAATATAATAATTGATAATAAGCATAGTTTTAAGAATCAATGAATAAATGTTAAATAAATATAAATAATAATAAAATGTTTCAATTAAATTAGAAAATAAAAAGCAATTAAAATTAGTTAGAAACATAAATAGTAAATAGGAATTAAAAAAAAAATTCTTTTACTCCTATTTATCTAAGCAACAAAAATTTAATAGACGAAGTAGAATATAAACCAATAAATATTTAAACTTAGAAAAATTTTTCAAATGAAATTTAAAATAGAAATATATTAAAGTTTAATTAAAATGAAAGCAAAATGTATAATTATTAGGATTAAAAGAATAAAAAACATCAGCTTATAAATATTAGCAAATTTAATAAATTAAGTTATGATTTATTAATGGAAAATAATTAAAACACAAACTTGCTTAATAGAGAAGATTTTTTAGATATAAATTAATTTAGAAATATGCAATAATAATTAATAAAGAAACAAAAACTAAACTTTATAAATAATTAATTAAAGAAATTAAAAGCTTAAAAAGATTTTAATATTACAAAATAAATAAAAATTTAAGAGTAATTGTAAATGGAAATTATTAACTTAAATAAACTTAAAAAAAATCAATAGAATTAATACTTGAATTCTTAAAATTCAAACCAAGATTTCGAAAATATAGATAAAAGAAATAATTCTAAGAATTAAAAAACTAATAAATAGTCTAATTAAATTAAAAAAATATAGTTTAACAATAATGTAAATAAATCTAATAGCAATAATTTAAAAAAAAATAATAATATCAATAGTTTAAATAATAATGATATTTTTAATAATAATATCTTTAATAATAAAAGCCATAATAATAACGATAATTATTAAATAAAATAAATATATGAAAATTAGTTTAATAGTTAAATGAGTAAATAAAACATAAATGATTCAATATACAATAACAAACAAAGACTAAAAACAAATGAATCATATTAAGAAAATTTAAATATGATAGGTAAAAAAGTAAATAAACTTAAAAAAAGAAATTTCTAATCGCATGAAGAAACCAACATTAATTTAACAAATTAAATGATAGACCAAAAGAAAAAAGAGTCTAAAATAGTTGTCGAACTTCTTAGAAAAATAAACTAATAATTATTGACAAAAAAGATAAACTCCAATTGATAGGATGATACTAATAATAATAATTTGTAACTGATAGACTATATCAATATAGATGACAAGAAAAAGAATAAAACATGAAAGATTAATATTAAATTAAAATTAAAATTTACTATTCATATTTTATAAGGTTACTTGTTTATATAAAAATTGCATGCTTTGTAATCTTTTGCAAATTAATCTAATTTCTGCTTCTGAGCTTTGAATTCATACTTATCCTTATTATAATTCTTATTTTTCATAATCTTGTAGTAATTCTAACTAACATAAGGAATCAAGCCATGGGATAAACCTTTAATTATAAAGATAATAATGAATATATGATAATAATATGATAATGATATAATCATGAAAATGATAATATTAGGACAATAAAATGAAAAATACAATGATAAGATATTGATATTAATTACCGTCATTAAAGTTGTTGACTTCTTGTGGAAAGATAAAGAGATAAGAGGAATTAAAAAAATGTATGAGATTAGAAATAAATCCTTTATCATAAACATTAGTGTACTTGGGAATATGGTCGGTTGCAAAAGAGAAGAAATTGAAAGAAATTCCTTTCATGTTTTCAATAGTAGTGACATTACACATAGCTCCTAAAAAATGGAAAACCCAAAGCGATAAAGTCATAAAAGTAAACGGAAATACACAGAAATTAGTGAAACCCCAGAATAAATGGAATATTAAACTATATGAGAAATACAGTTGGTTGTTCAAGGAGTACATGAAAAATACAATTGATTATGCACAGTACAAGATGCATCCTAATATAATTTCATAATATATATTATGTAATAATAATAAGATTTTAATATAACAAAAATATAATAATAATAAATCTTATATAATAATAAAATAGTGATAAATTACCTAGAGATAGGTAGAAATTAAAGAGGAGAAAGCATTAATGATTTCTATGTCCAATGCAGTTGGTGGTCCAAGGACAATGATGATCCATTTTGATTGTACAATTATCACAATTAGAACAATGTCCTGTCCTTCTTGCCTTGAAGTTGTCATTGCATCTGTTACATATTTCTTTGTTTTAATAAAGAGCATTTTTATATAAATTGCTATTTTTCATATTTGTCTGTTGAGTTACTAAGGATTTGTTTTATATTATCACTGTTTTTATGTAACTTAATATTGATAATATGTAAAATATTAGCATGCTTATCTTTACTGTTTGTCTTGCTATTTTGTTTTCTAAATGTTCATTCATATACTATCTCAAATATTTAATATTTTATTTAAAGCTTTACAAAAATATAAGTATTAAAATTATATCAATAATACGATATGATTTAAATATATAATCAATAAAAATGAACAATCAATTAAATAAAATCCAAAATATTTTTATTAAAAACAGTAAAAATATTTAAATTAAATATTTAGTATTTATATTAATGATAATAATTAATAGAATTTTAAATAATTTTAAACTGATAAATAATAAATTAATATAAATTTACAAACTGATTAAGAATCAATACATTATTACAAGTTTAAATTACAAATCCAACCATCATATAATTTTATATTTTTGACATTTTAAATTTCTTTTTATGTTAAGTAACCTATTCAACCATTTTGATATGAAATAAAAATATAATATTAAAAAGCTATAAATAAAATTTAATATAAAAAATGTATAAATAATATATGCTTATTATATAATAAAATTAAATAATAGTGAAAAATTAATGTCTAAAATATAAAAAATATAAAAAGATATAAATATTAAATATTTTAATATCTTAAAATAATATGGGAAAATAACCTTAAGCAGGTAAAAAAACAAAGGACGCCATTGCAAAGGCTGCAGCTTCTTCCTCAAAATAAGGTAAGAAGAAATGGACTAAAGGTAGAATTAAAGATAAAGCAAATAACGCAGTATTTTTTGATGAAGCTTTATACAAAAGAGTATTAGCTGATGCTCCAAAGATGAAGTTAATCACAATTCCAATTTTGGTTGATAAGTTTAAAATAAATGGATCATTGGCAAGAGTGTTGGTAAGACATTTGGATGAAAAGAAAATCATCAAACCAGTTGGACCTTAACATGCTTGCATGAAGATTTATACTACCACTTAGGAAAAAAAACCAACTGAAGTCTAAGATGTTAAAGAAGCAGGATAAAAGAATTAACAGAAAGCAAAGAAGTGATTTTTAATTATATTTTATATTTTATTTGCAATTAAGTTATAATTATAATAATAATGAATAATCACAGATCTTATTAATTCGATTTCAAGTAATTTAGGACTTAATCATTGAATCCCATTGATAAATTAAATTATTAAACTAAAAAACACTTTATTTAATAATCCAATATATAAACTCAAAATTAAACTTAAAAAATTAACTAGTTTTCTTTTCCTAATATTACTGACATAAATGCCTAGTTTAAATCAGAAAACTTAAATAAACCCTTAATTTTATAAAACAATAAGAAATAAATTAATGATAATTAATATCAAATGTAATTAATTTTTTTTATTTCAGGTAGTCTTTTATTAATAAATTAAGCAATTAAAAATTAATCAATACATGAGCTTTTTAATAAAAAAAATAAAAACAGTTGAAACTGTCAAAATTAAAACACACGACTAATCTAAGAACTTAACAATAATTATACTAATATTTCTAGTTATTTTGATAAAATAATTTTTTCTAAATTTAATGAATATTATAGATATTATAAAATTATAAAATTTTATAAAATTATCCAAATTGTAATTAATGGAGATTGAATATTTAGTAGATAAAGTAACAATGAAGTTATTATAAAAGAAAACAAAGATAAATGAAAAGTCGGTAATAATACTGAAAAATGTAGATGAAGGATTAAAAAATCAGGTTGAAACAATGGAAGGAAGAGATACTGGTTTATTATTAGGAATATTAGAATTAGCAATTAAAAACAAAAGCGATTAAGAATACTAAAATATGGATAGCTTGATACAGATCCTAAATATGTTATTAAGAGAAAAGCAAAGCATAAAGATAATAAGAACAATTAAAGATAAAGTATTATAAAGTGTGATGATAATAAGAAGCACATTTGAAAAGAATCTAATAGTAATGAAGTATTTGATGGGAGTAGTTGGATAGATTCTATAAATCATAGAAATAGACAATTATTCTAAATTTGAAGAATTAATCTAAACTTTTTTTATTTCTAACATTTACAATGATAATCCTATTATTAGAAAATAAGCAGCTAAAAGTCTAAAGCAATTACTCATCAATAAAATAACCATTAATTTTTCTCTTTCTTAATAGATAAAGTAATCTATAATGAAACTATTATTGGAAAATGAAAGGACCACATAATTTTCAGTATAATTCATTTAAAAATGTATTGAATCTATGCAAATTTCAGTCAAAAATGATATTCTTTATGCCCTTGTCAAAGCCATTCCAATCAGCAACGATAACACAAAATGCATTATTTTCCTTTGTTTTGAAGATCAACTCAAATCTACTATAATCAACTCCAATTTAGCTGAAACAGTCTTAAAAGAACTAATCGAAAATTAAATCTATTTCGATAATTCAAATATTAAACTTATTATTAGTTATTCTTAATGTCTACTCTAATCTATTACTAAACTTCATTAACTTAATAATCCTATTGCTAATCACTACTTTTCCTCTATTCTTTCTATTCTTTCTGAGTTATTTTTTATCTAGACTGATTAAATTGACATCCTTGATTTTGCATAGAAAACCATTGAAATGTTATTTATTTAAGCTTTCAATCTAAACATCATAAATAATAATTTAGAATCTTCTAGTTTAAATAATTTAATGGACTTAGATATTGATTTAGATATGGATAATATTAATAGAAATAATAATAGATAACCTAGTAATATGTAAAAGATAGTAGCAGTTTTGGAATATTTATTAGGTAATAGATTTTTAGAAATGCAGAAATATGTTTTCAATATATTAAGTACTTTTTTCAATGTGGTGAATGAAAAATTCTTTGAAAGTTTAGAAGGAATAATTGAAAGAATAACTGCTATAGGATCATAAGAAATGCAAGAATATTAAATATTATATGGAAGTATACTAAAAAGAATGGGAGTAGATAAAATGTTAAATAAATACCCTTTAAAAATAAAGTAATAAGACTTGAATCTAGTGTTAATAGATTGCTAATAATTTGAATAAAGGACCAATTTATGGATTGTTCCTTTAATAAGCCGTCATATTAAAAGGGCCAAATTAGTCGATTTCATGAATCATATTTATATAATATTGGAGCAATTAGATAAAATTTAAATAGATGATGAATACATTTAGAAATTTGTGAATTATATGATCGATCAAATCTGGATGATTTTTAGTAGCTGTTATGAAATCTCTTCAATAGACTCATTCAATATATAATAAATATAATCATTATTAGAAAGAATTGAAAAAGAATGGAGAAAAGAAGATCGAGAATTAGTATTAAAAGGTTTAGATTGCATGGTTTTCAATGCAAAAATGAACAATTAATTATCATAATTAATGAAAAACATTGCAGATAAAATGATAGGCAGATTAGCTTAATTGTATTAAGAAGGTAGGAAAAAAGCAGTAGATGTAATCGAATCAATAAGTCAATATTGTTCATAGGAATTATTAACAAGATTATTTAGTCAGAACATCTCCAAGTTCATTAATAGCAAGTCTATTAATAATCCATTAGATTTGGATATCCTATTGGCTATATTCATCAACCTTCATTGTGATAATGATTAAACCGAATTAGTATTACAATTCCTTTCTATCTTTATTACTAATCATTCATTCCAAAAGAAAACTTATCAATTTGCACTTTTATTAGCTAAGAAAATCCATTCTTCTTAATATTAGAGTATTCTCAATATTGTATAATCTCATATAACTTTCAAAAATAGTCAATATAACAAACTCTTACTCTTTCATCATATCTTTAATGTTTCATTATAATCTCATCATAATGTTCCTAACATCTTTAATTTTATTCAATAGTATTTGCCAGATATTCTTGTCGCTTTAAGAGATAACAATCACAAAAATAGGAAATTATCCTCCATGTTTTTATTGTCAATTGTTAATCATCTTGATAATACTTAATTACAAGATTATATTTAAATGATTTTAGCAGGGCTTGCTTCTTAACATTCAGGACTAAAGTGTGATACTATAAAAGCACTTTAACTTATCTTTGCAGATAATTATACCAAAATATCATGGGAATTTGAAAAAAGAATATTGAAATTAGTTTTGATGATGATAAAAGAAAAAAACAAGGAAATATATATGTAGGTCATTCTATATATTAAATTTATGCTAAAGAGAATATCAGTAGATTAATTGAAAGATATTTTATCATAAATATTGGATTCTTTATTAGTTTAAGATGATCAGCATAGATTATAGTTTAGAACCTAAGTCAAAAATCTAATCGGAAAAATATTAAAGAAAGTGGGAGAAACCGTTTTGCTTTAAAATTCTCCAATAAGTCAAATTAAAATTATTAATTATGTCATCAAGACCAAAAAAAAGGAAAAGTAAAAAAAGAAAAAGCCTAAAAAACTTATAGATAGAAATATGGAGGTATTGAAGAAGGCATTTGAATAGAAGGTAGAAAAAGAAAAAAAAAAAACCGAAAATAAAAATAAAAAGATGAACAAAGTCAAAAATATTGATAGAGAACTAATGATGGAAGAAGAGGATATTGAAGATAATCCTAAAAATAATAATCAAAATAATAAAAACCAAAAAAGATAAAATAATAATCTCTTGCTTAAATATGATGCTAATTAAGAAAACTTTCATTTTGAAGAACATCCTATTTAATTACAAAAATAATTATTACAGGAAAACAACAAGAAAAAGTAGGATAAGGATGATGAAGTTCAATATATCAAAGGAAAAATTGTTGTTAAAGAGGTAATTTTAAAAATTAATTTAAGTTATAAGAATAAGGCGGAAAAAAGAGAAAAAGAGAAGGAGATGATAAATTTGCTACCATTGAAAATTATGTAAATCATAATGAAAAAAAAGTAGAACAAAATTAACAGAGAAAATTAGTTAGTAAATTAATTACTTATTATAATTATTTTAATTACTCTTTACTAATATTTATTAGATTTAAAGATAAAATAGAAATAAAATAACATTCACAATTTTATAGAAAGTGGTCAAACTTATAAGTCTAATAAGAGTTAAGGTGACGTTCTAATAGCTGGAAAACCTGATCCTTATGCCTTTATTTAATTAAATCCTAAAGTAATATTTATAAATAAATAATAATATATTAAATCTATAAAATTATATTTTAATTAATTTATTTAAATAACCTATAATTATTTATAATTAAAGGTTTTAACAAAAAAATTTAAAGATAAATCATTGAATGCATTTGATTCAATAATGAGCTAAAAGAATAGTGGTTCTCTAAAAGGTTTAAAGCAAAAGAAATTCAAACATTAATGAATAAACTGAAATATTATATAATTTACATTATATTATTTAAAATAATAAAATTCAATGGAAAATTATGAAATAATAAATCATATTGGTAAAGGATCATTCGGATTAGTTTCAAAAGTAAAAAGAAAATCTGATAACAAAATACTTGTTTGGAAAGAATTAAATTATGGTAAAATGTCAGAAAGAGAAAAAAAACAACTAGTATTAGAAGTGAATATATTAAGAGAACTAAAACACAACAACATTGTAAGATATTACGATAGAATAATTGATAAAAAGGAATAAAAAATATACATAATATAGGAACTTTGCGAAGGAGGAGACTTAGGAGCCTTATTAAAAAAATGCAAAAAGGAACAAGACTATATAGCCGAAGACGTAATTTGGAAAGTATTTACTTAAATCTTAATGGCTCTAAACGAATGTCATAACAAATCCCACGGCAAAATTCTACATTGAGATATCAAACCAGCAAACATTTTCTTAGATGCTTAAAACAATGTTAAATTAGGAGATTTTGGATTAGCAAAAATGATGGGAGAAGAATCAGAATTTGCTAAAACTCATGTAGGTACTCCTTATTACATGTCTCCTGAACAGATTACAGAACAATAATATAATGAAAAAAGTGATATATGGTCTGCAGGATGTCTGTTATATGAAATGGCAGCACTTAAACCACCATTTTAAGCTACTAATCATTTGACATTGGCCATTAAAATAAAAGCAGCCAAATATGATAGGATTCCAATGAGATATAGTGAAGAATTGTAAAATGTGATTGATGCAATGTTAAGTATTGATCAGAATAATAGACCTAATGTTACTGTATTGATGACTCATCCTTTTATTAGTTTGAGGATCATGGAAAAGTAGGTTAGGGATAGGCATGCTTAGGTTAAAATGGATGAGAAAAATATTAAGGAAAAGGAATAGAATATTATCAATAAGGCATTGTAAGTTGAAGAGTTATAAGCTAATATTTAAGCATTGATTCTTAAATTTAATGCTCTTAAAAATAATCAAAATTATAATACTCCTTTGATCCAATAGCTTAATTCTAATACTAAAGAATATACTTAAAATAAAGATACTTATATGTAAAATTATAATAATCATTTTTACACCAATAATTAAAATAGCAATTCTAAAGACAATAATATTCTTTACAATAATTATTACAATAATAATGATAACAATAACATTATTATTAATAATAATAATAGTAATAGTAATAAAAATTTAAATAATAACATTACTGTAAATAATTAAGTTATTTAAAACAGTATATATAAAAAAAAGAATGAAAGTATTTAAAGAAGTCTTAATAATTTATAATATATAAAGTCAAATGTAAGTATATATTTAATATATAAAAATAGGAAAATATAGTATTTAATACAGAAGGTTTCTGAAAAAAAAATATATATTGATAATTAATTATTAATATCAATAAGTAATATTATCTATATTATTTTTATCAATTATAATATCTATCTACTTATGGTTGTGAATTCTTTATCATATTTTTTACTGGTAATGGAAGATAATCTATATCTCCTTTAATAAAAGGATTGAAATTTTATAAATAAGCACTTATATAATTCTAATATAAATGTTTCTTTATTGAAAAAGTAGGAATCTATCAATCAATTAATATTAAATTAAATATATGCTTAATTTATTTCTTAATATAAATAATAACAATAATTTTAAATTATTTTTACCAAATCAGGATATATAAATTAACTATTTTCTCTATTCAATACTCTTTATATATGCTCTGATGAGCTCATAGCTCTTTTTCCTATTTTTGGAAGCTAATTATTTTTAGGATTAATAGTTAATTTAGTGTTAAGTTTTTTTTTAAATTAGAATTTCAAATCCTTTTTTTTTCGCTATTAATTTTAAAATAAAGATTCATCTTAAACACTTTTAAAGTTTGGTTTTTCTTTTGATTAAACAATTTAAGTAATAAATTAGTTAGAATCTTGAATTAAAAATAAAAATTACTTGAATTATCAGTTTGACTAAGTTACTAAATTTGTTTAGCTATAATTTTGTTTATTTTTTTAACTTCCTAAGTGTATTTACTGGTTATTTCATACTAACTTTTTTGAATTTTAAATTTGCCTACTAAATCTGGAACATGAACCAACACTTTTCTTGAGTTTATATCAATATTTAAATTTAGTTTCATACTTAAATTCCCAATTTTATTATCATCTTAATTTTCCTGAGGAATATCTCTTCTACTCTTTAGAAATTATAAACTCAATCTTTAACATCTCATTTTTGCTTTTCTAAATTATCATTCTATATTTTTATAAGTTATATTATGTTTATATTTATAATTTTACTTCTATAGATTATTTGATTAATTTTTTAAATCTTATTCATTATTATTTATTATTTTAGATAATTAACTCTCCATATTTATTTATTATGGCTTGTATTCCTATGAAACTTCTTTTTATTTCTATGATAATTTTGGAAACATTACAAAATATAATATTTATTTATAAAGATAAATCAAATTTATAAAAATTATTCAAATATTAAGTTAAATGAACAAAAATATGAGCTAAATATAATAAAAAATAAATGGGTATTCAATGAACTAACAATATGATTCATTGACTAGCGAAAAAAAGAATAAATAAGATGTTTCTCTTAATTTTTATGAATATTAAAAGAAAAAATAATAAACTTACAGATAAGTACCTTTTATTTGTGATAATAAAAAATTATAATAGAATGTTTATTAAAACATAACTAAAATAGTTTAACCCTATACATATTCTAATTCATAAGACTTATTCAATAAATAAAATGAATATAAAAATTTAAGATTAGAGTCTTATAAAAGAGTATAAAAACAAGTTTAAAAAAATAGTCCAAATGATAGTTAGTTTATTATTATTGATGGATAAAAGTTTTTGGTCAGTTAAGAGATAAGAGAAGTAGATTAATTATAGTAAATGATAAATTAATAATAGGTAAAATAAGAAGTGATTGCTTAAATGGATCAAAAAGAATAAGAATTATTTGATCAAATTGATTAATCATTAAATAAAATAAAAGAAAAAAAATAGACCTTAAACTAAAATATATAGTAATAATTAGAAATATATTAATAATAATAAATTAATTAAATATTAGAAAAATAAAAATTAGATAAAGAATTAGGATTGTAAATATAGAAACTAGAAAAAGAACAATAATAAAAATAATTAAATTTTATTTAAGATTAATTATAAAAATAATAGTAATATCAATAAGATAAGTGAGTTTAATTTGAGCAATAATTAAGTAACTATAAATTATATACACCTTAATATACTGAATAAAAAATGATATAAATAAATAATAAAAATAAAAACTAGTTTAATTTAAACGAAGAAAATGAAAATCTAAATAATAATTTAAATGATAATCAAAAAAATATATTTGAAAAAATTTAAATTTAACCTACACCATTATAGAAAAAATAAAATAATATTTTTTAATTTGATGAAAATAAAAAAGATTAATAAAATAAATAATTCAAATTTTAATCTGATATAAAAGAAGAAAATTTATATTTTTAACAAGAAATTTAATAAAAATAAAAAAGAAATAATCTTATTAAAGGTTAATATTAAATAAAGAATGTAAGCCCAAATTATAAAAAAACATAATTTACTCAAAATAACATATTGTAACAGATAACTCCTAAAAATTAAGATAATAATAAAAAAGAATATTTATTTGTTTAAAAAGATAATATAGATTATTTTAATAATAATGATAATAATAAAATATATGATAATAATTTTAATATTGATAATTATAAAATAAATCATAAAAGTTCTAATTTAAGTAATAATAAAGGGAAAATTTAAAATGATAATTAAAAAAATGCTAAAAAAAACTCAATCAATTAAAACAATTAATTTCATAAATTAATAGATTTAAATATTAACAATAAATAAAACAATTTTTAGTTCTAATATAATGTAAATGATAATAATTTAAAATAAACTTTTAATATCAGCAATGAATCATATTAAATTATAGAAAATAGTTCAAATATTTTAAATAAAAATTTAAATGAAAATGACTTTAAAGAATTAACATTAAGTAATTTTAGCAAAGAATTAATAAATTAAAATGATTTTTAAGACCTTAAATAAAGTTTGCAAAGTAATAATCATAATCTAAGTTAATTTATAAATTTACAAGAAATGTCTTAAAGTTTTACGAATAAGACCTTTTAAAATGACTTTTAAGAATATAATTAAAATTAGAAGAATGCAAATTAATTATAATATTAAAATTAATAATAACTTTAAAATTAATAAAATTAATAAATATATTAATATTTAACGAATATTCATCAAAGTAATAATTAAGAAAGTTATTTAAATAAAAATTTTCAATAATAAAATTAAGAAGTTTAATTAAATAATATTCTAGGATAAAACAATAATAATTAAGCAAACAATAATTATTATATGAGTTTTTCTCCTTAATCAGAAAATCAAATAGAATTTTAATATCTATAAACTTATGAAGATCAATGTAAAATATAATAAATGATTTTAGATTAAATTAGAGAAATATAAAAATAAGAGCTTAATAAAATTTTAAATATTTAAAACTAACCAGAAATCGATAAATAAAATAATAATGATATGATACAAACTATTGATTTTAATTTTAAAAAACTTTCAAGTTAATATGTTTAAAATTTATATAATAAATCTAAATAAATATCAAGAGAATAATTTTCAAATGACATTAGAGAAATAGATAATATTATTTAAAACTAATAATAATAATGTATATATAAATTTTAATAAATATTTTATTTTATTAACTAATAAATTATTTTTTATTATTAAATAGTTGAAGTAAAATAAACTAAATCAATTTTTTTAAGCCAAAACGATTAATAATACTTTTCATTTGCATATGATAATAATATTAAAACCATTGAAAAAGAAGTATATTAAATATTTAATTAATAGAGTGAAGAAAATTATACAAATTTATAAGATATTATGAAAAAAAGATCCACCTAATATTTGAATTATTTATATGAAAAATCTTAATAAAACTAATTATTGAATTAATGTATAAATATACAAGAAAAAGAAAAATAAGAATTAGAAGAATATTATTTTTATCAATAGATTTAATAATAGTTATCAATTAAGAAATAAAATACATATATTGATATTCGAAATATAAAAAAAATTGATGAAAATATTATAGACTAATCCCTTTAAAGAAAATCAAAGAATTATTTAAATAAATTATATGATAAAATATAAGAAGAATAACAATAATAATAAATAAATAAGAATTTTATAAATATTTAGAAAATCAATTAAATAAATGATTTCTCTTAAAGTTCTTAAATAATTATTAATTAAATCCAATAAAAATAATTTGAAAGAAAATCAACTAATTATTTAAATAATCTATATGATAAAATTAATTAAAAATAAATAGATAAAAAAGAAGAAAAAAATGAATAAATTTAATTAATAAATTATCAAAGTAATGAGTAAAATTAAGTATAATATTTATAAAGAAAATCAACTAATTATTTAAATAATCTATATGATAAAATTAATTAAAAATAAATAGATAAAAAAGAAGAAAAAAATGAATAAATTTAATTAATAAATTATCAAAGTAATGAGTAAAATTAAGT
>Ga0315908_10001309_pt1 | contig 18814 bp, 9 predicted proteins | sample LakEriMetagenome_12_FD_203520 | JGI IMG/M metagenome (GOLD analysis project Ga0315908, IMG submission 203520) | Freshwater fungal communities from buoy surface, Lake Erie, Ohio, United States - Buoy 4 MA124 | ecosystem: Environmental > Aquatic > Freshwater > Lake > Lake biofilm | place: USA... | reverse complement strand
CTTTTCATAATAGAATTAATTAATTAAATAAAAATAGAATAGGAATCAAATTTTTAATTATTATTTAGAATAAAATAATAATGATAATAATAATAATAATTAAAAAAGATTAAAACAATAATTAAATAAGTAAGAATTTTTTTGATACATTTTTTATAATATTTTTTACTAAATTATAAAATTATCTTATTAATTAATATTTAAAACTAATTTATTTTTAATAATATTATTTACAAATTTGATTAATCAATCTTGTTTTTTTGTTTTCTTAGAAAAAATTTGCTATTGAAAAATTATTTAATTTATTTCTTTAATTAAAAAAAAAAATAATTTAATGTAAAATATTTAAAATTTTATTCAGAAATTAATTTTTGAAAAAGATAATTAAATTTTTTGACAATTAAAAAGATTAAATAAAAAATTATTACAAATGGAATATATTTATTAAAAAATTAAATTTTTAAAACTTTAAGTATAATAGATATTAAAATATAAAAGAATATTAATGATAATCAATAAATTCTTTTTCTTCTATTTTTTAGATTATTAAATGAAGTTAACTACTCATCTAACAGGTTTTCAAGATCATCAAATTTCCAATCATTTTTCTTCTATTTCTTATTAAGCCTTTAATTATTATTATTATTTTAATCTTCATCCTATTAATTGACTAATACATGATGTTCCAACTCTTCTTAGGACTCTTTTGGTTCAGATGCAGTTAATTAATTCGAAAGACTTTCATGCTTCTTCATTACTAACTCATCCAATTTTTTAATTAATATCTCACTCATTTTATTAACAGGAACTTTTATTTTACTAAATCTAGATATCAATTTATCCAGGCTACTTCTTTAATCGGAATTTTATCTTAATTTTTCATATATCTCTAACATTTCATTGAATAAACTTTCTTCTTTTCCTTCTTTTTCTACTTTTATTATCTTATCTATTACATCATTTGATTCTTGTATTAAATCATTTCTTTCTTATATTTCTTACTCCTTTTTAGTATTTTTATATTTTTCATCTTAATTAATTATTTCATCTAAATCGCTTAATGTTTATTCTGTTTTATTTAAATATTGTTTCTTTAAATCTAGTGTTAATTATCCTAAAGTTCCTGGTCTATTTTGTTCATATTTTTGATTTAATTATTATCTTTTAAACCTTATTTATTGTTAATCATTATTTATATTATTAGTTTAATTTGATTATATATTTAATTAAGTTTATTTTTAATCGTTATCTTTTTTTTTTTCTTATTTTAAATCTACTATTTATTGATCTTCAGTCACTATCTAAGTAACATTATTTTATTATTAAATTTATTGATCTGCTATCTTTTATTATTCTAATTGTTTTTATAACTGAATTTATTATATTTAATTATTATCTTATTTTTATATTTACTACTCTTAATTTTATTAATCTTATATTTATTTCTATTCTTTTTATTTATTATCTTATTATTATTGATTTTATTATTAATTATTTTAAAGTTTTTATTATAATTATTCAATTTAATCTTATTTTATTTTTTCTTATTACTTTAAAATTTATATCTATTTTATTAATTCGCTTTATTAATTTTATTGTTATTTTTAATTTTCTCTAGATTAATAAATTTATTATTATTATTCTTATTTTTAATTTTATTGTTCCTACTATTATTGCTATTAAGTTAAATATTTTTCTTATAAATATATTTAATCTTTATTTTCACTTAATTTGTTTTTATCTTAATTTTTTTCATTTTAAATTTATTTTTTATCTTACTATTGTTTTTAATTATTTTAAATAACTTGAAAAATTTATTAATTAGAATTTATCTATTAACTTTATTAATTATTTTATTATTATTATTATTAATTTATTTAATTTTAGGAATCAGTTTTAATTTTTTAAAATCTGATTGAAGTATCTAAAGTATTTTTTAAATTTAAATTAATTGTTTTAATTTTATCATTAGAATTTTAAATTTTATTTTTAACTTCTTAAGTTAGTTGAGAATAAATACTCTCCTCTTTTTTATTTAGTGAATCAATAAACTTTACTACTTCATCAAATATTTTTTATTGCTTATCTTCTAATTTGTGAGAATTTTAAATTTGGTTTAAAAATTTATCTATTTTTTCTACTCTCTTTTCTATTTTTTAAATTTGATTTTAATTAATAACTGTTTGTTATTTTTCTGATTACTCTATGTTATTATTTTATTCTTGTTTTTATTGCAATAATATATTTTGTTGATTATTTCTATTAACTTATTATAATTTATCAAATATTAAACTATCTACTGTTTACAAACTCTCAATTAAATCTTTTTCCTAACTTTAGTCTTATTCTTTCAAAACTTTCTAATAAAATAATAAAATTAAGAAAATAATAAATACAATTCTATTTAAAATGTTCTAACTGAATTAATTGATTTCAGCTAATATTTTTGATTCCTTTTAATCTACAACATATTATTTAGCTTTTAGCTTAGTGAAAAACTTATTCACTAAATAATGATATAAAAATAATTACTTTTGAATCTATGTTGATTATAATAAAGAAGTAAAGGCTCTTGCTAACATAGAAAATCATCTACTTAATATTCAAGTTGATTATCATTTGTTAGATTATGATTTTTAATAAAAATAGGATCTTCAGCTTAACTTATGTATCCATAATGGTTAATGTTTTTGACTTCATTTTGGTCTATTCCCAAAGTTATTAGCTTTTTAGAGTGGTCTTGCAACATTTCTTTATAATTAGAAGCTAATTGACTATTATCAAATTACTCTTCTGCTAATTGTCCTGATAAAAACTAATTGTCTGCTCTTCCTCTTTTACTTTATCCAAATCTATTTGATACTCCTTAATCTATTACTATTTTATCTTTTAAATCTATTCCATCCTTTTTTTCTATTCCTAGAGATATTAATTTTTTAGATGGATCTTATAACATTTCTTAATAACTTTCTGCTATTTTACTTTATTGTGGTATCATTTTAGATAAACTACCTATCAATATTTAATTGTTGCTTAATGTTAACTTAAATAACAAAATTGTCACATATAATAATTTTATCTTCATTTATATTAATTATTTTTTATTATATTATTTTTATTTTATAGCTTATTAATTTTAGTATTTTTTATATTTTAAATACTTTATATTTTTATATTGGATGAAATTCTATATTTATTATTTTAAAAATATTAATTAAAATATTAAACTAATAGATGTTTTAATATATATAAACCTTAATTAAAATTAAATAAATTAATTGTTTTAAATTATTAGGATGATTAAAAATTAATAAATGTTTTATAATAAAAATTAATTATATATTTAAATAATTATAAAAGAGTAATATATTTAAGTTACACCTAATAAAGATGCTTTAAAAAAAACTAGACTGTAAAATAAAACTAGATTTATTGTAAAATATCAAATAAAATAAAAATAATTAGACATGGATTTGGATCACTATGTTCTTAAGGATTAAAAAACTCAGTATGTATTATAGATGATGATTAGAACAAACAGATTCTTTTCCCAATAGGAAGATTCTTTGCTTTAAAAGATTTTGACAAATCAGATGAATAATTCATAAAATTACCACAAAACACATTAAAATTAATAAGCATGGGAGTATCTCCAAACCGTAAATTATTAGCAGCAAGTGTGCAACTCAGAGATGATGTATATCCTTTGCTTTAAATTTATGATATTCAAAACTATTTGAAGAGTTAAGAAAAAGAGAAGATTTATAGATTCACAGATACTAAATCTTAAACATGTTTCACTTAAATAGCTTTCAGTGGAGATAGTAAGTTTTTAGTATGTATGACAGGAGCTCCTTCATTTTAACTTTTGTTCTTAGATATTTAGAAATAAATTAAGTAAATTGGTATAGCTAATTTAGCTCATCCTATTACTAAATTATCTATCCATCCTACTCAAAATCATACCATTACTTTATCAGGAACTAATGTTTTTAAGATACTTAAGGTTATTGAGAATCAATTCAAATAGTTAAATGAAATCAGCAATTTACCATAAAATTAAAATTTCACAGACCATTAATGGTTGAATGAACATTACTTAATAATAGGGACTAACAAAGGTACAATATACATAGTTGAGAATTATAGTGTATAAGAGATCTTTGAAAATAGTTTGAATAAGAATGATGTTGGAGTAACATCAATTGCATGTTTCAAGAAGGGATTCTTAGTTGGAAGTGATAAGGGTATTTTCGCATTATATATGAAGTTAGACGATGAAAAGGAATAAAAGAGTGAGGATTATAAGTTTATGTTAAAAAGGACCTTCATGTCGGAAAGGAAGAGTAGCATTTGTCATATCAGTATAAGTAGTAAATAGGATTATGTGGCAGTTAGTTATGCTAGCAATGATATTGCTACATTTGAACTTACATCATTGCTCATTCAGACTAAAACCAATTAGAAACATAAGGATATCTATTTTGATTACCTTTTCAATGGATTTCATTCTAATTAGATTACTAGTCTTGATATTTGTCTTTAGAGACCATTGGTTGTCACTTGCAGCAAGTTTGATTCCTCTATAAGAGTCTGGAACTATGTTTTATTTAGATGTGAGTTGGCTCGGAAGTTCTTTGTTGGAGATGAAAACTCATAGACAGACATCAATTATAATCCATTAATGTGTGTTGCTTTCCATCCTTTTGGATATTATATTGCAGTTGGATTTGTCAATTAATTACGTTTCTTTCATCTTCTTCACAGTGAACTAAGATCTTATAAGGAAATATTATTGAAGAATACAAATCTATTGAAATATAGCAATGGGGGTCAATATTTAGCAGCAGCTTATAATAAGAACAAAACAAATATATATTTTGTGAATATCTATAATTCATACACTGCTGAACTAATAACCTCATTGAAAGGTCATTCGAATGTAATTAATGATATATAATGGGACTATAATGATTAATTCTTATACACTGTTGGGAATGATGGAAACGTATTCCTTTATGATACTAGATCATGGATTCGTAAGGATTTTGTCTAAAGTGATTCTAAGTATAGTTCGATGATATTTTGTGAAAGGGAAATGAAATTAGTTGTAGGATAGGAGAATGGATTGAATGTAATGCGAGAATTAAGAGATGAGGAGTTCATAATAATGGATACTACTACTACTACTAATAATAACAAGAATATATAATAGAATAATAATAAGTTGACTAGAATAATAAGTTCTTTATAAAACAATAATGTTAATGAGGATAAGTAGAAGATCAGTGTGTTCCCTTTAGGTTAAACTTAAATTACATGTATGAATTATCTAAATTCTCTTAAAAATTAAAGTGTGATTATTGCGGGATGTGATTAGGGTTACTTGAGAATGTATGATAGTCTTTTTAATTAGAGGCCACTCAATATTATTGCTACTCATGATGGATAAGTTAATAAAGTCATTACCAGTCCAGATGGTAGATATGTATTTTCAGCTGGATCTGATGGTTCTCTATTTATATTCTAGGTTAGTGATTTATCATAAGAAGGTAATTTATTGTCTTATACTTTTTATCAATTTATATTATTTTATAATATATTATTATATCTCATTATATATCACATTTTATAACACTATATTTATTATTAAATCACGTTATATCATTACATCACATTCTAAAATTATATATAATTATATTTATTTATTAAATATAATAAGGAAATGTGATTCCAATTTCAAATATTATTAATGAAAATAACAACAATAGTGATTATGTGAATAATAGATTCATGATAGTGGATTAAGCTCTGGCAGATGTGATTCTTGTAAGCAGAGCTGAAATTGACTCTTATCTTAACATGTAAAGATAGCTAAGAAGCGAAATTGAAGACTTAGAAAATAAAATAGAATAAAAGCATTATGATGAAAAGGAAAAGCTTTATAATGAAAAATAAATTGCAGAAAATAAAATGCATTAGTAAATTGAAAGTTTTAATATGAGATATGAAGATCTTAAGTAATAAAAATAAGAAGTAGAAAAGGATTATAATAATCTTTTAAAAAATATGGAAAATAATCATTTGAAAGCTGTTGAAGAATTAGAAAATCTTTATGAAAAAAAGTTGGCTTTTGAAAATGAAAAGTATATTTAATTAGAAAGTAAAATGACTGAAATTAAATTGAAACATTCAACATAAGTAGAATAATTAAAATAATAAAATAAGGATACACTTTAATTATTAGAAAATACTTTTAAAAATAAATTTGGAGAAGTTTAAAGTTTATTTAACGGTACTAAAGAAAGTTAAGTAATTCTTATCAAAGAATTTAAAGAAAAATTAGAACAACAAGAGGAAGAATATGAATTAGAAATCGAATAAATAAAAAATAAATTCAAAGTTGAAATAGATAATTTAAAAATGGATAACATAAATATGAGTTCAAGGTATGAAATATTACAATAAGACTATAAAAATATAAAAGAAGATTTAGAACTAAATGAAAAAAATAAGAATGAATTAGAAAATTAAATAATAAAATTAAATTCTACAATTTAAGAATAAGAAGATTGAGTAAAAATATTGTAAAAAGAATAAAAAGAATAAGAAGAAAACATAAAAAAGAAAGATAAAAAGATATATGAGTATAAATATTGTATAAGTGATTTGTAAAAAGCTAAACATGTTTTATCATTTAGAACAGCAGAAATGAGAAATAGTATTGAGCCAAAAGAATCATAAATAGCAAAATTAAAAGAAGAGTTATTCAAACTTGAATAAGAGTTTGAAAAAATGTTGAAAATAAATTAATAATAAAATGACACAATAAAAAAATATGAAAATCAGGTCAAAATATTACAGAATAATTTGAATGAATAAGTAGAACAAACAAAGAGCAAATAAAACTTATTAAATAAAATGATAATGGATATTTACAATTGTGTGAATTTAAAAGATATAAAGCAATGGCCGATATAAATGAAATAGTTATATTAGAATTATGTAATTGATTAAGATTTAAAATAAGTAAAACAGGATCCAAAAGGAGTGGAAGAAAGATAAAGATAAATTTAACATTTAGAGAATTGTATTGATCAAATCCATGTGAGTTCTAATAATATCATAAAGAGAAGAGAAATAGATATTAGGAAAAAAACAATGGAAAATGCAGTGTTAATTTATGATTTAAGTTAGATTCGCAAGAAAAACAAGGAATATGATACTGAACTTACTCAGAAAATAACTCAATTGGAACATAAAGATAATGAAATTAAGAAACTCAAAAATGAAATTAAAAATTTATCTAAACATCATTAAATGATAAATGAAAACAACAAATTTCAACAATCTTCATAAACTAAAAATATTTAGTAGAATAATTTCACATCTAATAACTAAAATATCTAATCAAGTATCATTTTTAAACAATCGCCCGCTCTTTAATATAAAATAGGACAAGGCGGAATTTAGACTAGTGAAACTGAAAAAAAAATATCAACTTTGTTGAATTAATAATAAGCTAGGAAAATGTCAACTAGACCTACTACTGGTAAACTTTATAAAGGAAGCAATTTTGATAAAAAAACTATGGCTGCTTTCGATAAGGCAAAAATTATGGACTTAATGGTATTTTACTATTATTTATTATTCATTATTTCTCATTTTAATAATTGTTTTTCATTATTACTTTTATCATAGATTGATCTTGAAAATGGAGCAAATAGAATCTAATTTCTTGAGAATGAAATAAGAAAGTAGAATATGATAATATAAAGACATGTAAATGAAAAGGGCTGTAATATTTCAATGGATGATAATTAAGAGCATTCTAATAACGATATACAAAACTCAGAAGAGATGATAAATTGATTATAAATAATATTGTCAAACCTTTTATAATTTGTCATTAAATTAATTAGGCATTATTTTCTTTTATTACAAAAACTAGTTTTGATAATGTTTGTCAATCTCATCTTTCATTGCCAATATTTTATTTTGATAGTTTTTGATCTCAATATCAAGAAATTCTGATGCATCTTCAATCTGCTACAAGTTTCCATTAAAGTCAAAGTTTTATTGAAATTATTAATAATTAATATTTTGCAAATAATTATCTTCATCGACACTGATATTGCTATTGCATAGATTTTGATTATGAAATATAGGAGGTAAATTGATAAGTTCTTTGAATTTTTTGCTAGGATTCATAAACACTACTTCATCGTAGAATTCAGAAACAATTGGTTTTTTTGTTGATTGTTAAGCATTAACTTGGTTTGGATGCAACTTATATTTTATTATAATTATTATATTCAGCATTTACTTTTAATTGATGGAAAACCTCAAGGGGTTGGTATTCTTCTTCTTTGAAGTATATTTTTAATTGGATTTCGAATTCTCCCCATCCTACTTCTTATATTTCGAAAGGATATTCATGAACCTCTTTATTATTATAATCATAATATCATTATTATTATTATTATTATTATCAATATTATCAATATTATTATTTATCTATATTATCATTATTAACAATATTATCATTATTATTTTTATTATTATTATCTTAATAAATATTGTACCACGTACGTTGTCAGTGAAACTAGGATGTAATACAAATACTACTTTTTCTATAATGTATGATAAATCTTCGTTATTTAAACCTCAAACATAACAAATCCATTTATGGCAAGCTTAACTATCAGCTTTTTTACCTAACCAAAATGAAATGTTTCCATAAACTAATGGAAGGCAAGCTTAATTAATATTATTTTCTGACTTATTTTACATTATTTTTTATAATTATTAATAAATTATATTATTACAAATTTATTAATCTTATTTTTATTCTTATAAATTTACTTTTTTATAAATTATATTTTTAAATTAATGTTCATTTCAACTAAATTTAATTTGATATGGCCATTTAAAAATTTTCTAATTTTATTGAGAACTATTTGGAGTTAAAAACTTTTCAATTGTTTTAGAAAATTTTTGTTTAAAAATATGCTAGTGATTATTATTGATATTATTATCAATACTTTTAAAGTTATATTCCTTATCTAAAATAAAATAAAATATATTGACTTGATGAAACAATAGATTGATTGATCTGATTTTACTTACTATTATTTTCATGATTAATAGAATTATCAACTTATAGTAATTATTATTTAATTTTTATTAAATTTGAAAATAAATATCTGATATTTTCTTTGAAAAATTTATTTTCTTATTCTATTATATTGGTTTCTTAATTTTTATTTTATTTGTAATTAGATTCCTATTTATTAATTTATTATAAAAGTATTTATATATTTTATTGTTAAGTTTTTATTAATTAGTTATCAAGTTGTTAATCCTCAATTATTTTAGATAAATTATCAAATTATAATTTGATATCCTAAATTTCATTTTGATTAATAACACTAAAATATTTAAATCGTATATTTACTTTGATTAATTTATTTATTTATTACTTATTTGATTATAAATTTCTTATAAATTTTTTAATATTTATTGTTCAAAGCTATTGTTTAAAATCTATTCTTATTATTTAAACGAATTCTATTCTTGACTGTAATTTTTTGTTTAATTTATGTTAAAAAAAACTAATTCATTATATAAAGAATTTTTTTTTTAAATTTCATTAAAATTATTATTTTATAGAGATTCTATTTATTTCAAAGATGACTATTTATTTTTTAATTATAGTTATTTTAAATTTTCATTAGAAATCATGTGATTATAATTTTTTTGATTTTTTGATTTTGAAAGTCCTTAAGATTTCTAAAATTTTTATAAAAAATAATTACAAAGTTTTTTTATTAATCTTCATCAAATATTATTTGGCTTTTATTAATTGTGCTAATTTCATTTTATTAATGCTCTTCAAATTAAATTTATAATATCTCACTTATAATTATCAATTAATCATTATTTTCTTAATATTTTTACCTTTTTTTTATTATTATAAAAAAATTTAAATAATAATTCTATAATTTTAATAACTAAATAAATGACATATATAATAAACTTGATTTACTTTAATTGTTAAACAAATTTATTTTCTTTTTCCAAGGAAAATTCTAAACCTAATAAAATTTTATTAATTTAACTTATTTATAAAATAATTAAATTACTCTTAATTTTAATAAATATCTTAAAATAATAAAAACAATTTATTTTTATTTTTCTTATCTATAAGTTGATCAAAATTTTATTTCATTTAATCTTAATTCAAATAGTTGATTTATTAAATAAGTCTATTATTTTCCTTTTTGAAAAAATTTGTTTAGTGCTATCTAATTTTATTCATTTCATAAATTTATTTTAACAATTTTTCTTCTAAAATACTTTCTCCTTTCTAAATTTAATCCAATACATTTTAAAATTTATTATTTATTTGGTTTTCTTAATGTGTCTATAATTTTATTATTTCTATTGCCTTAAGTAAATTTATTATAATACATTTTTATAGTTTTAATTCAAATTATCAAGTTATTTTTCATATTATTTATTCTATTTGATTTATTCTTTTTCAATATCTTTATAAATATTTTCTAATTATTTATTTAAAATGTGTATATTTTATTTATAATTTCTTTCAATATCCTATTTCAACAAAATTAATTAATTGTTTAAATCCTAATTTTTTTCTTACTATTATAACAATCAATTTTATAAATCTTGAATTTAATGATTTAATATGATTATTTTATTTTCTTATTAATATTTTAATTCTTTCATTTTATCTAAATATTCATTATTTTTATCTTATAATATCTTGTTCTTATAATATAAAATAGAAATAAATTACTTAATTTTGAAAATCTATTATTTATTAATTTTATTATTACCTTTTTTAATTAAATTCTTCATTTGATTTTTCTAGCCTTTGTGATAAAACCTTAAAATTGTCACTTTAAATTAATTTATGTTCAGCTATTATTTAATTTAAATTATTTATTGTATTTTAAGTATTAAATTTATCAATTTAATTATTTTATTTGTATTCTTCATATTCAATTTTCAAATGAGAAATTATTTATTCTAATTAAATTTTTTATTTAATCCAATCATGTTCCTTGTTTTTAATCTTTAAAATAAATTTTAATATTTTACTTCTTTTTTTAAAATATTTTATATTTATTAGTCGTATTATTAATACTCATTTTAAGTCATTTATAATTTATAATTTAATATTTTAATATATTTTTATATTAACTGATATATTTTATATAATTTGAGTATAAATATGTAATTTTTAAAATAAATAAATTTATTATTATTAATAAAATGAAGCAATTAATAAAATTAATATATATAATAATGATTTTATAAATTTAAGTACTTTATTGAGCTTTATAAAAAACAAAAAAAAATAAAAAAGCTATTTTAACAAATACAATTGAAAAAATATAAAATAATTTAGAGAGTAGATTAAAAAGAAAAAATCTTTATAAAAAAAAAATTATTAAAATCACAATATTTAAAAATAAAATAAATAAAATGCTAAAAACAATGGATAATATAATTAAAAGAAAAATTTTATAAAAGAGTAAAAGAATAAAAAATAATAAATAAAAAATTTCAAATTATATAATTTAACAAAATTAAATTATTATAGATAATATATTAAAAATTAAAAATTCATAGAAAAAAATTAGTTAAAAAAGAAAACAATATGTAAAAAAATAAGAAATGAATTTAAAAATAGACACTGATTGGAAATTAAAATTTTAAAATAATTAAAAACAAAGATATGAATTTGAAAATATAAAATTGCCCAATTCAATAGCTTAAGAATTAGTAAATAGAAAGATAATAGAAGACATAAACTATGATAAAAAATATAATGAAAATTCATATAAATGGTTAGAATAATTAGAATGCATATATGAAAGAAAAATAGAGTTTAATGTAGATAAATATAAAGGAGTTTATTTAGAGTTAGATGAAATAGATACTCACTCTTCATTATTAATAAATGATAAATAAGTATTAGAGACTCACAATAGTTTCGCAAAGTATTATTACCGATTAAATGATGTTGAGATGAAAAGTGGGATAATATATGTAAAGATTATGATTCATTCATTGATAGAGTATGATAAAAAGTAGACTGAAAAGTATTTGAAGAGAAAGATAAAAGTCCCTACAGACATGGCTGTGAGAACATCATTCTCATGAAAATCAGCATATAGTTATGGATGGGACTTTGCACCAAGATTAATAAATTATGGTATTAAAGGAGTTTAATTGATTTTCATTGATTAAGTATTTATTTTAGATGTCGCACAAACATATTTGCCATCTAATTAAATTACTTTCACTATACTTTATCTCGCTATTGATAATATTATTCCTCATGTTTAAGGCAACTCTTTACACATTCATATTATTCTTATCAATACTTAAGACAACTCATTATAAAAATTTAATGTAGACTATTCAACCATTATTTACGATTCTATTGATATTGATCAATAATATTTGCAAATAACTGGAAATGTTGACGAATTATAATTATGGAGTCCTAAAAATCTTAATATTTATAATGTTAGAGTAAAGTTTATTAGTTATAATAAAAGGGTTTCTAATGAATTCTAATTTGATACTGGATTCAGATAAGTGGATTTAATAGAAGAAAGTGATGATGAAAAAGATGAGGATTATAAATCATTTTATTTAAAATTAAACAATGAAGCTATATTTATTAAGGGAGCGAGCTATGCTTCAATGAATATTTACAAAGGTAAAGAAGACTTAGAGAAGATGAAGAAAGTAATAGACATAGCAATAGAATCAAATTTGAATACATTGAGAGTATGGGGAGGAGGCATTTATGAATCTGATTAATTTTACTCTTATTGTTAACAGAAGGGAATATTGATAATATAAGACTTTATGTTTGCTAATGCGATGTACTTATATGATGAGGAATATAAACCTATAATAGATATTGAGCTTAATTAGTAAATCATAAGATTGAGTAAATATCCTAATATAATATTATACTTTGGCAATAATGAAATAATGGTGAGTTGGAATCACCATGGAATGAAGGAAAATGTGAGTAAATAAAACTAAGAATTATTGGAGAAGTATTATAAAGAGTTGTTTGAAATGAGTATTTATTAGAAATTGTAGAAATTGAACGGGAATGTGAAGTATAAAGCATCAAGTCCTGATAAGAATTGGGATGAGACAATTGGATACAAGTAAGGAATTCAACATTATTGGGGAGTATGGCATGGGAATCACTCTATCGATGATTATCAGAATAATGTGGGAAGGTTTATGGCAGAACATGGTATGTAGGCCACTATTGATCTCCATTCATTACTTAATTTCGCATCTTTACTTAATGATGCATTTGATGCTTAGGTTCTTCTTAATCATTAGAAGCAAAGTAAGGGATTCACCACCATCGATAAATATATTAATGATACTTTCTATTTTTAATCTGATAGTACTCAATTTATTAGACAATAAAAAATTAAGATTCAAGATTATCTTGATTATAATTATCTTTCAGGAATGGTCTAATCCAAAGGCATAGAATTAGCAACTTTATCTCACATTTCTTGTTTCCCTTATTGCATGGGTACAGTATATTGGTAATTTAATGATGTTTGGCCAGGAATTACTTGGAGTTCTCTTGATATTTATCTTAGGAAAAAACCATTATAGTTCAGAATCAAATCTATATATTATCCTTTACTTATTTATCTAAAATACTAAAATAATTCTTTAATTTTAGGAGTTGTCAATCAATATTAATTTTCTCTCAATTGTTAAATCTAATTTCATTCACTTAATTTAACAACTAATAACTTTCTTACTATCTTAAATATAAATTAATCAATTAATGCTTTCACTAATATTTAAATCAAAAATATTGATACTAATTTTATTGATTTATAGGAAATTATATATGAAGCAAAAATTATGTGTTTATCTAATAAAAATTAATCAAATAATACTTAAAAAACTTATATTAATAAAAGGAAAAATATTTTAAAAAATAAAATAAAAAAAAAGAAAAAATAAAAAAATAAAATTAAATGGTTAAATAAAGATAAAATATAATAAACTTATTTTTCTAATAGGCATATATTTGTTATAAATTAAGAATTCAAAATAAATTATTAATAGCCAGATTTAATTATATAGCAAAAAGGAACTAATAAAATAGAAGTAATATCAAAAAATTTTATAAGAGCCTTATTTTTATATTTAGATGATTATTATTTGGATTTGTCTGATAATTATTTCGACATGATGCCTAATGAAACCAAAATAGTTAAAATTAATTAGATTTAATAGGATATAGCTTTAATTATTAAAAAGATAAAATACAAAACAATAAACTAATTTATTTTAAATAAAAGAACAGAATATGATGCATAATGAATATAATAAATATGATAAATAATTATAAATAAATAAATAATCAGAATTAATTTTACTAAGATTAATTAGAAAAATTGAAAAGAATTTAATCTATATTATTAATAATTTCATTATAATTATTAAAATTGGGATCTAAATCTTGCTTTAGAGAAATAAGTTTGTTCTGGATTTTGAGTAAAAGAGCTCCTTTAATAATAAGAGACTTGCTAATATTGAGAAAGATCTGGATAATTTTATCGATTATATTGAAATTGGTAATATATTGATTAATAAGTAAGAGGAATAACTCAATATTTTTGATGGAACTAAGCTACTTGATGTAATCGAGATATGCATTACCATTTAGCTTCAAGTTAAGTAACAAATAAAGACTACTATCATACAAGCCAAAACATTCTTGCAATTGATTCGGATTATTTTCAAGTGTTTATTGATGTTATTATTTAATGAGTACATCAATAATTAATATTACTACTTAGTTTTGGATTAAAAATTCATCTAATTATACTTGTTATTGTTGTTGAATGTTTTGGATATCTTCTATGATGCTATTGATTGATAGTTCATAGTCTAGCCATTCATTTGAAAATACTAATAGGATTAATTAGAAATATTGTTTTTATAATAATATTTGTTCTAAATCACCATCATTATTATTAATGTTGTTTAAGTTATGAGCACTATTGTTGTTTATACTATTGTTATTATTGTTATTATTTAAATTGCTATTGTTGTTGTTGTTAATAATATGTTATAATGATATTATTTTATTTTTAATTAATTCTGTAATCTACTAAGCTAATTTAGTTCCTAATAATTGATATTATTGGGTATGACTTTCCAAAGTAAATGAAAGTTCTGATGAGTTAGGATGCTCAATAATTTAATAATAAATCAATCTGCTCAATTATTTATGACTCATTGTGCTTTTACTGTTGCCTTTAAACTTTAAATCGAATAGAAAAACTGTCAGTTTTAAAAATAGTTGTAGAAATCCACACCAATTATATAAATAACTTTCACTGTTTAATAAACATATAAATATTTCGAATCCATTCAAATATACATTTTCTATTTTATCTAATAGAATTTAAGTTTAACCACTTATTTACATTTACCCTCCGTTATTATTATTATTATTGTTATTAGTAAATAAAATCATCGCTTAGTTTATTTAATCTATAAATCCAACACATTTCTCTATCAAAAATTAATCACCACTTATTTGTAATTATTTCTCATCCCATTCTTATTATTATTCTAGTTAAATATTTAATTGTTCTTCTAATTCTTCTATTCTTTTATTTTTCTCTTCTAATTGCTATAATAATATTTATTAATCTTCTTATATTTTCTTTTATTTCTCATTTTACTAAAATTATTGATAATTATCACTAATTTTCTCATTTACCATATTTAATAAGTCATTTAATTTTTATTCCTTTTAACTTAATTTTCTCAATTATAAATTTACTTTTTTTAAAAATTGTTTTTCAAATTCATTATACATTTCTGAACAAAAATCTTTTAGAACTTCTTTAACTTCATTTTATTAATTTGATTATAATTATTATTTTTAAAGATACATTTATTATTATTATTAAATTTTTTATTATTACTATTATTATTAAAGCTATTACTATTATATTTATTACTATTATTACTATTATAATTATTACTATTATTATTATTATTATTATTACTATTAATATAATAAAAATGACTATTACTGTTATTAGAGTTACTATTAGTGTTATTAGTAATTAGGATATTACTAAAACTACAACTATTATTATTATTGTTATTACCAGTTTAAGAGTACTTACTAATTAGTAGATAAATTGAGAGCAGAAGTGTTAAGATTTTGATTAAAGTCAGATTATTGGTAGTTAAATTATTATGAAAAAGTGATAGGATTATTATAATTATAGATATTGTTATCTTTGGTGATAAATTTAAGACAATTGATAATAAGTCCCAATAATCCAGTGTTTTTGGTAAGTTGATTAAGAGAATTAAGATCTACTTGATTGAGATGATTAGCCAACATTTGATGTAACTATTGATGCATTTCCATCATGAGTCCTTCTTGTTATTGGAGATTGAAATCTATTACATCTGGAAACTCATTTAAAAGAGTATTAATAAATTCATCTACTTCTATCTTATCAGTTTCTCCAAAGTATTTCATTAGGAATTAAGCACATTCTTTGTTCGTTATCATCATAAATTATCTCTTCATATTATTGTTATTATTGTTGATATTATTGTTGAAATTGTTGTTAGTTCTGTTTATCATACTTGCATTAATGCTGCTATTCATCATGCTTTTATCCATGACACTAATATTTCCTTTTAATTTTGAGTGATTGTTTATGTTGTTTATATTATCCATGTTCTGCTTTATCTCCATTAGAGGAATCATTTATCGTTCTTAATCAATTATTATCTAGCATGTCTCATTATTTTCTTTCAAAATGCTTTGGTTACTCAAATTTGACAGTTGAGATTTCTTTACATTAGCAGAGTTGTTTAATGTCTTTTCTATCATTTTACTGAAAAACTCCACATTTGATAACTAACCATTCCATTCTTCATTTTTTATTGGTTGTTAGTTTTTCTCATAATTTCTTATCATGTTCTAGTTATTCATGTTTTTCATATTTAATTAATTATAAAAATTCGTTAAATTTATTATTCAATATTAAAATTAAGAGTTTTAAATTATTATATAAAGAATAAAATATAATTATAATTATCTAATTTAAATTACAAAGAAGCTTTGATAAAATTAAAATAAAATAAATTAATTTAAAAATTGAATAAGGATAAGATGTTTGATAAAATAATATATAAGAATTATAAATGTAAAAATAATTAATATTTGAACGAAAAATCAAAATAATTCTATAACAGAAATTTATAAAAAAAAGTTAAATTTTTATAAATTTTGGTGATATTAATACTTAGCTAAAAAATCATTATTAAAAAGAATAGTAAAATTATTAAAATTAAAATTATATATTAGATAAAGATTTTTAAAATAATTTTTAAATTAGATTTATATTGAAGATAATTCTTTTTTTTTTTTTTATTTATTACAAACAGTAAATTTATTTTAATAAAAATCTTGAAAAAAAAATTAATTTTAATAAATAAAATATTCCTAATTTATTAGTAAGCAAAAATTAAATCGAATTATTTGAAAATATAAAATATTTATTCTCAAAATATAATATTAAAATATTTTATCTTTTAAAAATTTAATAAATTTTTACTAAGAAAAGTTTAATATTAAAAAAGATATGTAAGCTAGAATTTAAAGGATAATTTTTTGTTGGTATTTTAAAATTAATTATTACACATATATATAATTAATTTGATTTATAAATATGATATTAAAATTTTAGAATGCAAGAAAAAGTAAAATAAATTATGCAAAAATAATAAAATTATATTTTTAAAATTATTTAGAAATTAAAAGATAAAAATATACAATTAAATTAACAAAATATAAATTATCTAAAGTATTAAAAGATTAGATAATTTAAGATAAATATTGTATTTAAGTTAATAATAAATTTTGAATTAAATTTAAATAAAAAAATTAAAGGTTAAAAAGATCAATCAATAATAATCAAAATAAATAATTTATTTAAAAATGATTAAAATGGAAAAATATAAACACTTAATAATTATAATTTTTTTAATATTTGTAATATTTATAATTATTTATAAATAATTTTTATAAAAATAATAAATGAATAAATAATATTAAGAAAATAATGTTTGGTAAATATTAGTAAAAATGGAAGAATATATGAAACAATAATAAATAATATATTAAGAATAAGAAAAAAAGTTTTAATAATAAGAATAAGAATTAAAAATATTATCAGAATAATTATAAAATTAAGAATTAAAATAATAATAATTAATCAAATAAGAAATTATTATATAAGATTAAGATCAGAACTTTTAATAATATTAATAAGAATTCAATTTATAAAAAGAAACATTAATAAAATATGAGTTAAAACAATAATAATAAGAAGAAATATTAAAAAAATAATCAGTTTAATAAATATAATAAGAAGAAAAATTATAAAAATAAGATTTTATAATATAATAATAAGAAGAAAAATTGTTAAAATATGATCTTATAATGAAAGAATATGAAAACAAGCTTTAAAAACAATAATAACAATATTAAATTCATTAAGAAATATTATTAATTCAAGAAGTAAAATAAAAAGATTTAGAATCAAAATTATAAAATTAAGAAGAAAAATTATAAAAATAATAAGAAATTTTAAACAAATAAGAAGTTAAAATATAAGAATATGAAAAAGAAATCAAAAACTAATAAGAATAAACAACATTATGTTTATAA
>Ga0315908_10001306_pt1 | contig 18820 bp, 11 predicted proteins | sample LakEriMetagenome_12_FD_203520 | JGI IMG/M metagenome (GOLD analysis project Ga0315908, IMG submission 203520) | Freshwater fungal communities from buoy surface, Lake Erie, Ohio, United States - Buoy 4 MA124 | ecosystem: Environmental > Aquatic > Freshwater > Lake > Lake biofilm | place: USA... | reverse complement strand
GGAGCTGGATCAGGTAAGACTCGTGTGCTTAGCTATCGCATTGCTTATTTGATTCAGCAAGGCGTTGATCCATTCCATATTTTGTCGTTGACTTTTACGAATAAGGCTGCTCGTGAGATGAAAGATCGAATAGGGAAGCTAGTGGGTGAGTCTGAGGCTAAGAATATCTGGATGGGAACATTCCACTCCGTGTTCGCAAGAATTCTCCGCATTGAATGTGAGAAGATTAATTATCCTAGAAATTTCACAATCTATGATACATCCGATGCCAAAAGTTTGGTTAAGGATATTATCAAGGAGATGGGTTTGGATGATAAAATATACAAGCCAGGCACGGTTTACAACCGCATTAGCAGTTGTAAAAACAACCTTGTTTCTCCCGCAGATTATTTAAATGATATTGATATTGTAGCAGAAGATAGGCAGGCGGGCAGACCTAAGATGGGTGAGATTTATGCGAAATACGATATACGCTTGTTTAAAGCTGGCGCAATGGATTTTGATGATTTGCTTTTCAAAACGAATGTCTTGCTTCGCGACTATCCTGATGTCTTGAATAGATATCAGCACAAGTTCAGATATATTCTAGTTGATGAGTATCAGGATACCAACTTCGCTCAATACCTTATTGTAAAGCAATTGGGCGCGGCCTACACCAACGTATGTGTTGTAGGCGATGACGCACAAAGTATTTATGCATTTCGCGGTGCGAATATTCAGAATATTCTGAACTTTAGAAGAGATTACCCTGAGTTTGTCATGTACAAATTGGAACAGAACTATCGAAGCACCAAGGTTATCGTAGAAGCTGCCAATAGTATTATTTCAAAAAATAAGGATCAAATTCAGAAAAAAGTTTGGACGGATAATGAGCAAGGCGCCCGCATTCAAGTGCACAAAGCTGCCACGGATAATGATGAGGGGTCATTTGTTGCCAATCAAATTTTTGCAATAAAACAACAAGAAGCATCTGCTTTCAGCGAATTTGCCATTCTTTACCGCACCAACGCACAAAGCCGTTCATTTGAGGAAGCTTTACGAAAACTAAATATTCCCTACAGAATCTACGGTGGACTTAGCTTCTACCAAAGAAAGGAAATTAAGGATTTGCTTGCCTATTTTAGATTGACATGTAATCCGAATGATGAAGAGGCATTAAAACGTATTATCAATTATCCAACTCGAGGAATTGGAAAAACCACGCTTGATAAATTGATTGTTGGAGCATCTGAAATGCAGATTAGCATTTGGGATATGATAGCACGTGCGAATGAAATAGGACTAGGTGGCGCAAGCCTCAATAAAGTTCTTGATTTCGTGACGATGATCAAGAGCTTTCAAGTTGAATTAAATACAAAAAACGCTTACGATCTTGGTCATTATATAGCGAGTCATAGCGGATTATTAAAGGACCTTTATTCTGATAGAACTCCTGAAGGTGTTGCTCGATATGATAATATCCAGGAGCTTCTTAATGGTATGAAAGAATTTAGTGATCGTGAGAACCCAACAGATCCTTTGGCTATTAATTCATTGAGTGATTTCTTGATTGATGTTGCACTCTTAACTGACGCAGATAACGTCAGTGAAGATGACAAGAATACGGTGAGTATGATGACTATTCACGGGTCCAAAGGACTTGAGTTTCCTTTCGTGAATATCGTGGGTATGGAAGAGAATCTTTTCCCATCACAGCTTTCTCTTAACTCAAGGGAGGAAATGGAGGAGGAGAGAAGATTATTTTACGTGGCATTAACGAGGGCAGAAAAGAAAGCAACGCTTTCATATGCGCTTACAAGATATCGATGGGGTCAGTTGAGTTATTGTGAACCTTCTAGGTTTATTGAAGATATTGATCCAATGTATTTAGAGCTTCCTACACAAGAGCGCACTCCGCCAAGGGCGGTTCCAAGAGGGATAGATTTTTCTCAGGAGAGATCAGGATTCAGTGGTGGTCGACTGCAAGACAAGGAGCGAAGCTACAACGCTCCACCGCGTCCGAGCGAGAAAGCGGAAGCACCTCCTAGTACTCCTGTTTTGCCTCCCTCTAATTTCAAGAAAGTATCGAGCACTCCCACCTCAATGGGAGAGGTAAACGCCAATATTTCTGTCGGTATGGAAGTTATGCATGAGAAATTTGGTAAAGGAAAAGTGCTCAGCATAGAGGGTGATGCGCCGGATTTGAAAGCTACCATTTTCTTTCCTGCAGCTGGTCAAAAGCAGCTTTTGCTCAAATTTGCCAAACTTCAAGTTTTATAGTCAACATTGACTACATTTGCTCATCTTATTTAAACTCCTATGTCGGAGACGATCAACAATCATTTGGCTTTTCAGCCGTACAACAGTCAGAGACCAGATTTAATCATCCCAGAATATGGCAGAAATATTCAGAAGATGGTTGAATATGCTATGACCATTCAAGACCGTGAGGAGCGAAACAAATGTGTTCGCGCTATCCTTTCGGTGATGGGACAATTGTTCCCCTATTTGCGTGATATTGAAGATTTCAATCATAAACTTTGGGACCATTTGTATATAATGTCCAATTTCAAATTGGATGTAGATAGTCCGTATCCTATTCCGAATCCTGAGGAATTAGATAGCCCTCCATCGCGCATTCCATATCCAAAGGGTGATGTGAAATTCCTCCACTACGGTAGATATGTGGAGCGCTTGATAGACAAATGTTCTTCAATGGAAGATGGTGAAGAGAAAAGAGCTTTTGCTTTATCCATTGCGACAGTTATGAAACAGAATGCTCTTAATTGGAACAGGAGCACCGTCACTGATGACGTTATATTAAAGGACTTAGTAAACCTAAGTAAAGGAAAAGTTACTCTAGAGGGTGTAACGGAGTTAAGTGCTGTCAAGACGCTTGCTGTCAATAAGTTTCAAGATGATTATTCGGATGGATTTAGGAAGAATAATTACAAGCACAAGAAGTTTATTCCAAAGAAAAAATTCAAAAAACATAAGTAATTCTTATGTCAGAGATTTTAGAGGGCATAAGTCATATCACTGATTTGGATGGATATGACCACATGCTTTTCCTGTTGGCGTTAAGCGCACCATTTCTAGAAAAAGACTACAAGAAGTTAATTTTCCTTGCCTCAGCATTTACGCTTGGGCACAGTCTGACATTAGCTGCGGCTGCTATGGGAATTTTGAGATTTAATAGTTCCACTATTGAACTCCTAATTACTGTTACCATTGCAATCACTGCATTGCTAAATTTCCTTATTAAAGAATCAAGGGTTTATTGGTGGAACTACTTAATTGCTGTGGTGTTTGGATTAATACATGGAATGGGTTTTTCCTCTTTTTTTAGAATGATGTACTCTAATGATGAAGGGTGGCTTTGGAAATTGCTAAAGTTCAACATCGGAGTGGAGATTGGTCAGTTGTTTATTTTGGCAGTTATTATCGGAATTGGATATGTGGTTACGCGAGTGTTGAAGGTAAAAGCGATGTATTGGTCGTATGCGCTTTCCGGATTATCCTTAATTGTTGCAATTCGATTGATTTTTGATAACCTAAATCAATAATTAGCACGCTAAAAATTCTACCTTTGTCCCTGTGATTTATAAAGGATTAAAGAAGCTTTTTATCTTACCCATTCGAATTTACCAGTGGACAATTTCTCCTTTTTTGGGAAGCAATTGTAGATATTCTCCTACATGCAGCGCCTATGCAGTAGAAGCAATAGAAGAGTGGGGCCCATTGAAAGGAATTTGGCTTGGATTAAGGCGTATTTTAAAGTGCCATCCTTGGGGAGCTCAAGGATATGACCCCGTGCCTAAAAGGAAACCCGTAAATAAAAAATAAAACAGAATGAAAACATCAATTAAAATTTTCTCTTTCTTTTTTGCAGTTGCAACTCTTGTAGCTTGCGCAGCTGCGGAAAGCGAGCAATTAAAAGAGGCTCGTACAATTCAAGAAGCAATGATGAAACAAAAGCACAATTTGGATTCAACATTGAACGTGAAAATGGATGAATTGGGAGCTCAAATAAGTGCTTTATCTTCGGATACAACATTGGCAACAGACTCTTTGAAAATCGCGACTTACGTAGAGGTGAAAAGTCAGTACTCGAGCTTAGAAAATTTGAAATCACAAATGTCTGACTGGTCTAGCAACATTAAAACGCTTCCTACTTTAGAGGAACTTTCTAGTGGTGCGGAAAATCCATTTGGAAAAGATGCTAAAGATCAAGACATCCTTGCAGGTATCAAAGCAAATCAATCTGCTTTTGAAGAGTTGAAATCACAAATTGAAACAGCAATCCAATAAAATGCTAAATCGTCCAAGGCGAAATCGCAAATCGGAAACTATAAGATCAATGGTAAGGGAAACAGAAGTTTCCCTTACCAGCTTAATGTATCCTCTATTCATGGTGGATGGAACGAGTAAGCAAATTCCGATAAATTCAATGCCAGGTATAAATAGATGGTCTTTGGATCTTTTGTTGAAGGAAATAGAGTCTTGTTTGGAATTAGGTGTTCAATCGTTTGTCTTGTTTCCTGCAGTCGAAGATTCTCTTAAAGATCAATTTGCTACGCATAGTTATGACCCCTCGAATTTTTATTTGAAGGCCATCCGTGAAATTAAAAAGCGATTTCCTGATGCTTGTATCATGAGTGATGTTGCTATGGATCCGTATAGTAGTGATGGTCATGACGGATTAGTGATAGACGGAAAGATAGTAAATGACGAAACCTTGCCCATATTGAGTGCAATGGCTGTCGCACAAGCAGAAGCAGGAATTGATATCATAGGGCCGAGTGATATGATGGATGGAAGAGTTGGATCTATTCGGGAAGCTCTAGATAGCAATGGATTTACTGACACAAGCATTATGTCTTACACAGCAAAATATGCAAGTGCTTTTTATGGTCCTTTTAGAGAGGCTTTAGATTCGGCACCAAAGTCTGGCGATAAGAAGACCTACCAAATGGATCCAGCCAATAAGTGGGAGGCCATTCGTGAGGCTGAATTAGATTCAGTTGAAGGGGCAGACTTTTTAATGGTAAAACCTGCGTTGTGTTATTTGGATGTCATTCATTTGCTTAAAGAGCGATCTGAACTACCTATAAGTGCGTACAATGTAAGCGGAGAATATGCAATGTTGAAGGCTGCTGCTCAGAATGGATGGATTCAATACGAGCGAGCGATGCCTGAAATGTTGTTAAGTATAAAGCGAGCTGGTGCTGATATCATTCTTACTTATTTTGCCAAAGAATTTGGTGAAATGCGCAAGAAAGGGTTGGTTTAGAAAAGTAATTTTTCGATTTTCTTGAGATAAGGTTTAAAACTATGCCATACTGATTTGAAGAGCTAATTCAGTAAATTCTTCGGAACTCAATTTTATTCTTTCTTTCGTAAAATTGAGATCACCAATGTGATTCATTGGAACTAGATGCATATGAGCATGCGGCACTTCAAGGCCAATTACAGCAACACCAATCTTAACGCAGGGTACGACAGTCTTTATCTTCGTAGCCACTTCTTTTGCAAACAAATTATATTCTGAGAGAATATCTGAATCAAGGTCGAAAAAGTAATCTACTTCCTTTTTTGGAATTACAAGGCAGTGACCTTTCGTAAGAGGCATTACATCTAAGAAAGCAAGGAACTTATCGTTTTCTGCTACTCTGTAACAAGGTATTTCTCCTGAAAGGATTTTGCTGAAAATAGTATTCATTAACGTGTAATATCTAGAACCTCTAATTTCAGAACACCCGCAGGAATTTTTACTTCAGTAATTTCTCCAACTTTCTTTCCAAGAAGGCCTTTGCCTATTGGTGAGTCAACAGATATTTTTTTATCAGCGAGGTTAGCTTCGTTTTCCGCTACTAGAGTGTATTCAACAACAGTGTTGTTGTTCAAGTTTTTGATTTTCACTTTTGAGAGAATGAAAACCTTAGAATTATCTAATTGAGACTCATCAACCAAGCGAGCATTAGCAACCAGATCCTCCATTTTGGCAATACGAGCCTCGAGAAGTCCTTGGGCTTCTTTGGCTGCATCATATTCAGCATTTTCAGACAAATCACCTTTATCTCTCGCTTCTGCTATTTGTTGTGAAATACGAGGACGCTCAATTGCTTTGAGATTGTGAAGCTCGTCTTTAAGTTTTTTAAGACCTTCTGCTGTGTAATAGGCAACGTGTGAAGCCATGGTAATGATCGATATAGTATTACTAAAAAAGAGAGAACCCCATTCAGGGGTTCTCTATTAAAACAAATATACGAAAAATTCAATTAAAGCGCGATGTGAACGCCAATACTGTGAACCCCGTTGAAAGGATTAGTTGTACGATAGCTATAGTCAAGTCCAATTCTGGTGTCATTAGCACCTACTGGAATTTCAACTGTTGCACCCATGCTTGGACCGGTAAATACAGTCGTTCTTTCATCATCATTGCCAATTCCATCTTCCCAAGTGTAACCTCCACGAAGGAAGAAACGCTCACGGAAACCGAATTGAAGTCCAAGACCAAACTGGTCTCTTGAGAATGAGTTCGATGTAAATTGTACATCAGAAGTCAATTTCATTTTTTCGTTGAAGATGAAATCGTAAGCAAAGCCTACGTTTACCAATGAAGGCATTTCATATTTCTCTGAACGTTGATCGATTGTCAATGAAGTACCGTTGGTTGGGATAGTAGCTGTTACGCTAAGACCGTCGCCACGATAGCGCATTGGAGGCCCAACGTTGCGCAAAGCAATACCGAAACGCACATTGTCTTTTTCTCCAGTTACATAACGTATACCAGCGTCAAAAGAGAACCCTTGAGCTTTCACGTTGTAAATAGATTCAGAGATAAGGCGTACAGTCAATCCTCCGTAAATACTGTTTGAAAATCCTTTCGCATAAGAAAGGCCAATGTTGGTATAGTTAGGAGAGAATGTTCCAATACCACCTTCTGGTAATGATTCTTCGGTGATATCTAAATCACCAAAGTTCATATTGGTTACTGTCAAACCAAGTGCTCCAGTTTCACCAACGTGTTGGCTAAATCCGAAAGCATTTAATCTTATTCCAGTACCAACTAAATATTGACTATTACTAAAAACAAGTTCTGTTTTTCGAGTAAATGCCAATCCTGCAACGTTCAAGAAGGTAGCTTCGATACCATTGATTGAGGCCATAGAAGCGTTTGCCATTCCTGAGGAACGAGCCCATGGGTTGATCAATAGATGACCAGCACCAGCTGAACCTGCACGGTCAGGGTTTCCTGCAAAAACAGTACTTGTAGAAACAAGTGCTGTAAGTATGATTAGAGTGAGCTTTTTCATAAGCATATATTCTGACTGTCTTTTGTCTTATTAGAAGTTATCCAAGTCGATTGGTCTCATTACACCAAACCATTTCAAGATCTTTTCGCCAACACCAGGAACATTCACGTGAATGATGTACGTGCCGCTTGCGATCGGAATGTTGTTTGCGTTTTTCAAATCCCAGTCAAGTGAAGTTAATGGATCACCTTTCTTGAATTGACGAACCAACGTACCATTCATATCATAAATAGTAACTGTACAAACAGTTGGTAGGTTAGTAATCTTAACTCTGTTATCAAGTTTACCAGTTTCATACGTGCTGAAAGCGTAGTATGGGTTAGGCACAACATTGATACAGTCAAGAACATCTACTAATGTTTCAGTGCTGTTGATTACAGGATTCAATCCGCGAGTAGAGAAGCTGTATACGTTTCTCCAGCCATTTACAGCACCATCTACTACATCCAAATCAGATTGGGTAGGTGAGTAGCGCTCGTAAGGTTTAGCTACACGAATACTTACACGAGCTTCATTAGGAATAATACCGTCTTCAATGCTTGCAAGAGGGAATTGTGGATTAACCAATGATGATCCTACCCATGTGCAACTGGCGAATACTTTCTTCCAATCTGTGTTGCTCATTCCGTCATCAGACATCACTGAATAAATGAATTCTCCTTGATCGTAACGTGGCATGAAGTCGTCATTATCTTCTTCGAAACGAAGGTTGCGGAATACATAGATCCAATGTTGTCCGCCGAACAATGGTTGTCCAGTTTGAGAGAAGAAATTGCTACTTGGATTCCAAACCATGTCGCGACCATTATCACCAGCCATCCATGAGTCTTCACCAAATGCCATATTCAAACGTTCGCCTGTGTTTACGTCAATTGCGTAACCTGGGAACCAACCCATACCTTCTGGCTGAGCGCCGTTCAATGTTCCTTCTGAATCGTTGTAACCATTGTCACCAGCCTTACGTCCGTATTTATCTACTGACGGTACTTTTCTTAAACGAGATTTAGAATAGTCATCTGCAGCAGCGAATCCTTGAGCTAGATCAGGGTTAGCCTGCATTTCAAGAACTGCGCAACGTGTCCATTTAGAGCGATCTGGTGTAAATACTACATCGATGCTATTTACATTTTGAATACGCACAAGCGGCTTCACTGTACCTGTAGCAAGAATACTATTTACAACTGGATCTGTATCGTTGAAGTTAGTAGCACTCACAAGTCCATAGGTTGGAGCAACTGGCACTAAATAAGATCCTGCGTTTTCTTGAGAGAATGAAACTAGGCAATAAGGAGCCCAAGTTCCACCAATTACAGACTCATACGTTTGATCTGGGTCACTTGCTGGTGAGCCAGCTGGAGTATCCCAGTTGTAATCGGCAAAAACATTTTCCTCTGGTGTTCCACTGTCTGTTACACCTTCGGCACCTGCACGAATCCAGTTCAATTCTGTAGCACCCTCACCGTCTGGAATACCAATCATCCAAGGACGATCTGGATTATCGTAAGTAATGCTTGAAGAAAGTAATTCTGGATATAAAGCATTCGGACTGTCTATTGAAATTGAAGGCATTTCGTATTGTCCCCAATCTACAGAGATACCATAATCAATCAATACATCTTCGCTTGCAACACGGAAGCTCTTGTAGTGAGGTATCACTTCGCCAGTTTCCATGTTCACGATTTCCCATTTCAATGAATCAGGATCGTTTTCATCAAGATCAGCAGGACCATTAATTCTTAATTCAAATTCAGCGTCTTGAACGCGAAGTGGATCTACAACTTGAATCTTAACTGGTCCTTTATTCGGTAAATAAGAAACTTCAGAACTACTGTATTCATTCAACAATGTAGCTTCAGTTTCAGGAGTTAAAACAAGGTCGTTATTAGCATTTCCTTTTCCTTCGATACGTGTTAGAACGATACCGTCACCGTAGTTGCTATTTTGAATAGTACCATTAGCTTCAGGAGAAACTTTATGAGGAATAGCCGCAATCACCTGAATCTCACCTGTTGGCGCTTTTCTTGAAGAAAGGAAAACTTTAGATTGACCGCTCTTAGATTCTGTGTTGTATTGCAAGTAGTTATTGTAACCGTATGCAATAGCCATGAAGTAATACGTCTTATGATTAACAAGCGTTTTAGCTCCTTGAGCGAAAGCATCTTCTTTGATTTGGAATGAACGCTGTAAGCCTTCATTTGCACCATTCACTTTAAGCGTAGGAATTACAAGGTTGTTATCAGCATCGAATTCATAGTTAACGATGTTGTCGATGTCGTTCTGAACGTCGCATTGTGCGATAAGACGAGCTTTGGTTACATCATTTAATTCATCAGAACTGATATCAGCATTAGCTAACTGATAAACCATATATCCTTCGAATTTGTATGAACGCTCATCCTCAGTGAAACTCAAGCCAAGTGATTCGATTTCTTCTGGAATAGCTGCATCAAATTCTGAATAACCTTCTAGATAGTTGTTACTGATAGTGGTCTCGTTGCTAAGCATAAGAATAAGTTCATTCTCAAGCTCGCGAACAGTTACATCTGGAGCGTCAGGACCAGAAACAAGTTCAAAGCAGTTATCAAACAAAGCTTGCGCTTTGTCATCGGCATCTTTCAAAAGTTCAACTGATGCGTATGGATCACCAGTACCACTGCGAGCCCAAACAACACCAACAGTAATGTTGTTGTAGTCACCTGGCTTCAATGTGAAAGGACCAGCAGACTGAATGAAACGACGGTCACCCGCAGGATTGCCTGCAGAAATCTCGTCCCAATCTGGAGCTTCTACGCCACCAGTACCCCAGTTAAGCGGGTCAGTGTCGCCAGGGAACATATATCCCGCATCGATATCAAGAACACCAGCTCCACTTACACCATTACCACCGTATTGCATAGTTTGGCCATTTTGCCAAATACCGCGCATGTAGTTGTAATAGTCAGGAGCATTGTCCGGGTCACCAAAGATTGGGTTTGAACCAATGTTATAGTAAACGAAACGGCGCATACCAAAACGTTCATTATCGATAATTGTATCGTTATAGCCAATACCAAGACCACGATAAGGAATACCATTGTTGGCTACAGCCTCATTGATATCTGAAGTAAGCGGATTTGCAATTCCATCCTCATCTTGGTAAGGACCTTCGAAGAAGTCAACACCTACCGCTGGAGGGTTAGAACCATAACCAGCAGAAGAAGATGTACTTTCATCTGTAGCATCACCATTATAGCAATACCCAAGACCTCGCTGAACGTCGCATCCTACAAAGTCATCGACAGATGTACCAAGGTCTGGGTCAACCCATGATCCGAAATAAGTTTCAGTCAATGTTTGTGAACCTTGGTTGATCAATACGTAGTTGTAGAATGTCATGTTATTGATCTCGTCATTGGTGGTGAAAGCAAATGCTTGCGCACGAATTTCCATACCAATTGGCTGACCTTGTGACTCCGAGTGAACGTTACCTTTATCGTTGAAGATCCAGAAATAAGTTTGGTCACCAAACAAAGGAACAACATCTTCACGACGACGAGCCGCACAATCGATTTCTTTTAAAAAGTCGTACCATGGATAGTCACCAGCACTTGGATTGTACAAGAAGTCACCATCATAGTCATAGAAAGGAGCTAGATAGAAATCTTGTCCGAGTGAAGGATCTCCTTGAGCTGGATATTCATTGAAGTACGAAGGAATGCTATAGTCAGCACAGTCTTCAGTACCTGCAGCTATACAGTCGAAGTAAGCTCTGTGCAATTGAGCATCTTGTCTTTCACTTACGAAGAATTTATCGTAAGCAGTACAAGTCGCTTCAGTGATCTCTGCAGTACCATCATTTGTGAGCGGTCCAGGCCAGAAGTCATTACCATCAGCACGGAAAGTCACCGCTGCTAATTTCAATTGACCATCTGGTGAAAGTCCACCCATCCAAAGTGCACCTGAGTAGATTGCTGAAACACCACCACCAGCAGGAACTTCATACGCAGCACGACTCGTTGCACGGTCTTGCCACATTGATCCACCTGTTTCGATTCGTGCTCTTACATTGTTCCACTCCAAGTCGCGAAGACCTGTTGCAGGTGCGCATGCTGCGGCTCTTGAGTCTTGAGCTGTTGCGTCACTATTATTATTGGTTGTCATACCTCCGCCACCATTGTTAGTGCTACCCATGTAGCGCATAGCATTAGCTTGAGAAGCAAAACAAACGATGAGTGCCAGTATACCTAATTTTGCGAATGATTTCATCATTTCTTGGCTATTGATTTCGTATTATAAATCTTTCAATTAAAAGTCGAAGCGTACTCCCAAACGGATTTGACGTGGTGAAGAGTAGTTGTACGGATTGTTTACGTACATGCTGTAGTAATTACGGAAAGAATCTGGTGAGTTCTTAGCGTTGATGATCGCCTCATACTGAGCCGAAGCCAAGTATCCGTCGTCATCCGGAGTGCCTGTAAATCTGTAAACACCATTAATATTCTGAGTGTTCAACAAATTAGTTACCCATAGGTAAACGTTCAAGTTAGTTACTTTTTGATTCTCACCTTCTTTACCAAACTTCAACGTGAAGTTACGGTCAAGTTGTAAGTCAACACTGAACTGCCATGGCAAGCGAGAGCCATTCAAGCTACCTTCAGTTGAAGGAGAAACCTCTCCAGTAATTGGTGTAGCGATTACCTGTGATGTGTATGGAGTGCCAGATCCAAGATTTGCGATAAAGTTAGCACCTGTATTTTCGAAAATTTTCTTACCAAACCATACTGGACCATTGTACTCAGCGCCTTCGCCATAGCGATAGTCAATTGTTGTTACAATTCGGTGACGCTGGTCATAGTTGAATGGAGATACAGTACGAAGGTTTGGAAGACCTTGGTTGATCAACGCAAGCTGTGTTTGTGTTGTAGAACCAGTACCATCAGCAAACTGAAGAGTATATGAAGTCTTCATCCAGATGTTACCTGTGCGACGAAGGTCATAAGTCAATGTAAGTCCTTTTACTGTACCAAAGTCTAGGTTATCAAATGTTCTGTAAGTACTTGGGTAAGCACCAACGAAACTTCTCACTTGAATCATATCACGAAGCTCACGATAGAAAGCTTCCAATTTGATAGATGATGTGCGTGACAAAATCTGTTGGAAACCTAATGCGTAGTCTACTGTGCGCTCTGGTTTAAGATTTGGGTTATTAATCAAAACGTTACGGTTTGACATGTACAAGTAATCAATCGGATTAAATCTGTTTGATTCTGTTGGACGTTGAGTCAAGATGTCGTAGTGAGCAAAGAACAACGCTTCATCCGAAATAGGGAATGAGAATGCAATACGAGGCATGATGTTAACTGCTGGCTCGTAATCTTTGAATGATTTGCTTGAAAGCCTTTGAACTCCGCCCTCTAGAAGTGGGTTCACTTTACCACTAGAAGCGATAGATGTGAATGGATCAGTTACCAATTGTCCTGATGCATCATACCAGTTGTTGCCATCACGGTAGCCCGTTACTGCTGTTGGGTTGTTTATGTCGTTTACATAAACTACATAGTCAGAACCGATGTTTGCTGGTGTAGTGTAATCAGAACCAAACTGCGCTGTATTCATTTCACCTACAGTAGTTCCAAGACCAATTACGTATGGGTCAACTGGAACAGATTGGTTAGCATCATAACGGTCGATACGAAGACCTACGTTGAAAATAAGGTCGTCAAATGCGAACTTATCCATGATATAACCAGAGGTGTAGATAGGTTCGAATGCTCCGATTGAACGAGAGTAATAAGAGTTACCACCCAAATTGTACTGCTCATTAAAGAAGTCATCTATAGTTGTACGACCTTTTGTTTTCTTACCAGTATGATCGTATCCAAAGTAGTTTACGAAGTTGTTACCTTGGTAAAGAAGGTCTTCAGCACCGAACATAGAGATGTCCAAGAATTCTGGATCAATGTTGTCTATGTTGATAAAGTCTGTTCCATTTGGATCAAGACCAAGTGCTTCTCTCAAACGGTAGTCAAATTCAAACTGGCCGTTACCTAGAAGTTGATCGAAATAAACATAAGAATTACCGTCTACAACAACTGTAGTGGAATCGTATCCACTTCCTGCAGCATTATCCAACTCACTCACGTGAGAATTTGTATAAAGACGACCAATAGTCCAAAGACCAATTGGAGATACTGCATAACCAGCATCACGACGTTGTTCGAACTCGAATCCGATCTGAAGCGCGTGGTTTCCAATGTCAGCAGAACCAGAACCACTAACGCGGAACTGACCAGTATTACTTACGCTGTAGTTGTTGTTTTGCGTTCCAGCATATGACCACAAGTCATAAGTGCCAGCAGGCGTTAAACCGTTGATAAGTCCGTTACCGCTCAAAATATTAGTGAAAGAAGAGTAAGGATCATTTTGGATTACAGAATTGGTGAATCCATCGTTAATATAAATTTGAGATGGGTCACGAATGATATTTCCACTTGCATCAGTAATCGTTTGATTGATTAACGGACTTGTATCGAAAAGGCCAAAGTATTGGTTTGTCAATGCAGCCATCTCCTGGTTGTAAGGAGAAGGTGTAAAGAACGTTGCAATGTCTTGAGTACCTGATTGACGGAAGTATGAACCGTTGTAGTCATAAGTGTTACCGCGCACGATATCGAAATAACCAATGTGACCATACTTGAACAACTCGTCTTTGTGAGTGTCATCTTGACGTTTGTCATAGCTGCGGCTATAGTCAACCATAACTGAGTAGAATACGTTCTTCAAGTTGTTTGAAGAGGATTCTTTTCCGTCACCATTTTTGAAACGTTGGCTGAATTTCACATAAGCTCTCCAGTCCAATTCTGTTGCTTCCTGGTTGTTGTCCCAGTTCATCAACATATTAGCATAAGAGAATTCATGTGCTTTTCTGTATGCTGCTGTTCCACCGAATGTAAGTGTAATGGTTTCAGATGCATTAACGTCAATCTTAGCAACCAAGTTCGCAGAGCGATCGCGGTTGTTTAAGTTCGTTTGTACTTTTTCGAAATCATTAGATGTAAGGAAGTCTGCATTATACAATGCACCGTTCACAGAACCGTCTGATTCAATGTTTTGGCGAAGTGGGCTATTTAGAATATTAGCTCTTACATCGTCTTTCATTTTATAGTTACCACCAAAAGCCGCATTAGGGTCAACAATGTCGGTATAGTTACCTGAAACGAAGAAACCCAGAATAGGACGAAGCTTTTTTCCATCAGCATCTTTGCTAAATGCTATAGGACCTGACAATGATCCCTCAATAAGGTTATAACCATATCGGTCTAGACCAATTGCTTTGTCACCACTTGCAAATCCTGAAGTAATAACTTCAAGACCTCCAGTATACGTAGCAGAAGCCGAGCGAAGTGCGATGTTTACAACACCACCAGTCGCGTCACCAATACTAGCAGGAATACCACCAGTGATAACCGCAACCTCTTCAATCGCTGATTTTGGAAGGGCAGTAGACCCACGAACCTTGATACCATCGATATAAACCCAAGTTGAGTTTGTACGTGCACCACGAATGGAAAGTCCACCTCCTGTTCCGGCAGAACTAACACCCGCTACAGTTTGAGCAAGTCCTAGTGCCGATCGGCTAGGCATTTTGTTAATCTCTTCACGAGTCACTGTTCCCCCAGAAGCTCCACCATCTTTGTCAATCAATGGAACTTTGAAGTCGATAATCTCAACAGCCTTCAACTCAGAACCAGCAATCAACGCTACGTCGGCTGTTTGGATCTTTCCTGAAGAAATTGGAATACCAGATAAAGTGATTGGTTGATATCCAACCATAGTGAACTGGACATCGTATGTTCCAGGATCAATTGGTTTGATAGTATAGTAACCATCAAAGTCTGTCGTACCTCCAGTAATCAAATTACCATTGAGGAATACAACAATGTTCGCCAAAGGAAGGGGTTCCCCGGTGTCTTTGTCGGTTACCTTCCCTTTTAGGGTACCGGAACTAGCCTGCGAAAAGGCTGAACCGAAGGTAAGTAGTACTAGTGCTAGGAGCAGGTAAACTTTTCTCTGCATAACAAACTGGTTAAGGTAAACTTTAAATTTACGGTCTTTTACAAACGGGCGCTAAAATATGAAATCTTCTTTGTTTTAACGGATATTAACGCATTACTTCTAAATAGCTTGAATCTGTGAAAGTTAGCTTCGGGTTTTAACCGGTTTGACTCAATTTTGAAGTAGTAATACCTAACAAATCGTTAATTTTTCTTTCAAATTTACGTCACACGCAATAAACTGTCGTCATTTTCTATCGTCACATTATTGGATATCTATACACGTCAGGGTATAAAAAAGAGGGTCAACCTGCTTGGTTGACCCTCAAATACTATGGATTTTGCATAAAATTAACGAATCCGCTTTTTTCTAAAAATGCGCTTATACCAAGGTATTTGTCTGCCTTGGGAAATGCGTTGTGACTTCTTAAGATTCTTTTTCATGCGCTTTTGAACTTTCTTTCCTTGTAACTCACTTATGTGATCGAGGTGAGCATCATATTCGGCTTGTTTTTGAGCTTTTGCAGCCTTCTCTCGCTCCAATGCGTTTGCTCTTGTCTGTTTATCGTCTTGAGCTCTAAGTTGAGCACTACCAAAGCAAAGTAGGAGACTCAAAAGCAGTATTTTGAAGGTTGATTTCATGTTCTAACTAGCTGTTATTGATGGAATTCGTATGCAAATTTGGTGATTACTATATCATGGCTTTGAATATCGTGATGCAATAGGGCTTCAATCAACATGGTTTCTGTATAAAGAACCTCTATTTCAATTTGCATCACGCCTCCTTTGAACTTCTCCATCTTAAGTAAATTGCCCAAAGGGTCGTAATGAAATTTATACGACTTAGTGGTTGCACCGGTTTCATCGACCCAAACTATTTCTTCTAACCAACCGCGGTCGTTGTATTTGTAGTTTTTCGTTGTTACACGATTGCTCATTACTATTTCCTCTCGTTCTGAAACCAAATAACCCAGCTCATTGCGAGTCGTCGTGATATTAGAATAAAGCAGACCATAATTATTGTAACACGATTTTTGAACCGTTTGAGGACTCAAAACCACATATTTAAAAGATTCCGAATTGATCGTAATCCACTGACCTGGGATCAGTGTATTTTTCTGAGTTGAGATATTTTCCGCCTTTCCAAAATCAAGTCTTTCGACACGGCCTTCTTTGTCGTAAACAAATTTTTTGGTGTAAAATCCTTTGTTGCCTTTTTCTGTGCGAATCTCTACTTCACCAAGATCATTTCTCTTGTACTCAATGGTTGTAGTATCCACTAAATGAAGAACGCTAGTCACTTTATCCAATTGCTCCAACAATCCAACAGAATTGAAACGGTAAACAAATAAATCTGGACGTTGCTCTATTGGGCGATTCGGGCGCTTTATCGAAACTATGCCAGTTATACTTTTGATTTTATTCTGCCAAAGAAACTCTTGGTTGTAATACATCTCATCCTCGAAAACATTGCCGAGGCGATTGTCTATTACTTGAGATAAGCCATGTAGGCTAAAAGAAAATAGTGCAATTGCAATTAATATAATTCTCATAGGGTCAGTTCTTTCTGAACCTCCTCCAATTTTTGAAACGGAAGAGAACAGGTCTTGTCTTTGCAAACATAAGCGGCAGTAATTGTGCCGAAACGGTCTGCAAAGAGAGGCAATGAACTATCGGTTGTTGATGCCGCAATTATTGTATTCGGCAAATAACCAGAAGCCAAGTCTGATCTCATTCCTGAAGCGTCAGGACCAGTGATGGCTACTTCTCGAAATGGTCCAATTAGCCATTCCTCGAGCATTAGCCAATTGGTGTAGGAACCTACAAAGTCAATTTGAGGCCTCACCTCATTGAGCATTCTTACGGCCCTTTCCTCATATTCTGACTTACCGAGAATTCTTGAAACCATGAAAAGGCACTTGGCAAAAATGCTATTTGAAGCAGGAATCACATTGTCAACGACCTCCTTTTTTCGACTGATAATTAAAGGATCCCTTTTTGAAAACCATAGTAGAGATTTGTCTTTATCTCCAAATCGTTGAAGCGCTTCCTGTATCCAATCCTCCGCATTTTCTATGTAAGAGACATTGGATGTTACCAAATACAGATGTATAGAAGCTTCTATAACCGTGCTATAATCTTCCAGGAATGCATGTTGTTTTTCATGGTCGTTTTGCAGTCTCAACCAACCGGATTCTTTTGAATAGTGTTGTTCAACAAGGTTTTTAAATGTAGCTTCTGCAATAGCCAAATAGTTAGCCTGTCCAAGCGCTTCGCTCGCTTCGCAAAGACTTTTTATGTATAACGCATTCCATGAGGTGAGTGATTTTGTATCAATGCCTGGATGAATTCTCTGTTCTCGAATTTCATTCAACCGAACGTTTATTCGGTTTATTTTTTCAGTGAGTTCTTCTATTGAAATTTGTAATTCATGCGCTACCTCAATGTCGCTGTTTTTGCGCATTAGAATATAATTTCCGTGTTCCCAGAATCCATGAGAATCTAGGTGGAATATGTTTTCTGCGAATTCGTAGTCCTCACCTAATACCGATCTCAACTCTTCTAAATTCCAGACGTAGAATTTTCCTTCTACACCTTCGGAATCGGCATCTGATGCGCAATGAATCAATCCTAATTCTGATAACCAATTGGTTTGAATGAAGTCAATCGTTTCTTGAACAATGCGCGCATACATCGGGTTTTTGGATGCTTTGTATCCATTGGAATACGTGGAGATTAATTGCCCATTGTCATAAAGCATTTTTTCGAAATGGGGAACCTTCCAAATGTCATCTACGCTGTATCTCGCAAAGCCACCACCTACTTGATCATAAATGCCGCCCAAGGCCATTTTATCTAATGTAGTGTAATAGTATTCTAAGGCATCGTTATCTTTATAGAGAGTGCCATAATGCAACGCCAAATCAAGATGGGATGGCATTGGGAATTTTGGTGCTTTGCGCGCCCCCCCTTTTTCAAAATCCCAATAGTTCATCCACTCAATTACTTGGGTAATGTGTTTTGATTTATCAGGTTTTGTTGCACCCGCTTTGGAAATATTCTCCAATTGAAACAACCCTCGTTCTAGTGCTTTAGCATATTCCTCCACTTTTTCTGGCTCGTCTTGTTGAAGGCGAACCAGATTTTCGAGTGTTCCCATCCATCTCTGTTTCGGGAAATAGGTGCCGCCGAATATTGGTCGACCATCAGGAAGTACGAATACATTAAGAGGCCAACCACCATTTTGTCCCATAAGATGAACAGCGTCCATGTATAAATGGTCCACGTCAGGACGCTCCTCTCGGTCAACTTTAATGCAGACGAAATATTCGTTCATGTAGAGTGCCGCTTCCTCACTTTCGAACACCTCGTGTTCCATTACATGGCACCAATGACAAGCGCTGTATCCAATGCTAACGAGAACAAGTTTATTTTCGTCAGTCGCTTTTTGAAAAGCATCTTCACCCCAAGCGTACCAGTCAACTGGAT
>Ga0315908_10001305_pt1 | contig 18823 bp, 11 predicted proteins | sample LakEriMetagenome_12_FD_203520 | JGI IMG/M metagenome (GOLD analysis project Ga0315908, IMG submission 203520) | Freshwater fungal communities from buoy surface, Lake Erie, Ohio, United States - Buoy 4 MA124 | ecosystem: Environmental > Aquatic > Freshwater > Lake > Lake biofilm | place: USA... | reverse complement strand
AGAAAAATCTTTATTGGACAATAATCATCTTTGTTAAGAAGGACATATCGGGCCTTTGTGTTTAAGTTGTGATATTTATTAAACTTTCTGGTCAAAAAAATACTTTTAAGATTCTTAAGGAAATTGTTTATTGTGCTCTGAAATAAGTTTTATTTAATTTCTATAATTTTTTATTTTAGCTTTCTTTTTAAAGCAATTATTAACATCTTTTATTATTTATAGGTCAATTATATTTTAACATTAATAAATGATATAGTCTATTATGTAAATTATTATAAAAAATCTATAATTTGATAAGAAATAAGAAAGATATATAATTGCTTAATAATTAGTTTTAGAAAATAAACTCAAGTTGAAGTAAAATAATTTCCAATTTTTTCCTATTCCTTTTCCTGATAAAAATAAATATCTTAAATATGAAAAAAAAAATTAAAATTAATAAAATTTTATTTTAAATAATAATGAAATAAATTAAAAATAAATAAATTTAGATAGGAAATCGTAAAATAAAAGTTTTGAACTTATTTATTAATTGTAATACGAAGAAAATATTAGTATCGGAACTATTGTAAAAATTATGATTATGTATTTTGAAGTTTTTAATAAAATGATATCAGTTGAAATTATTATATTAGATAATTAGATAAATTTATAAAATAAATTAAATTAAATATTGACATTTAGTGTTTTTGAATCTAAATAAATCTATAGTTTAAATTGTTATTTAACTCAACTACCATATAATATTCCTATTTTTTATTATGAAAATATTCTTATTTTGATAGAGCCTTTTTAAAATTGGTTATTTTTTATAATTGTGAATTATTATATAATTTAGAAACTATTTAAGTTTTAATAAAAATTTATGTCTGCTGATTCAACTAAATTATATATCATAACATCTGCTTCAATAGCTATAATAATAAATATATAAAAAGTAGTTTAAGATATAATTATATCTATTTCCTGCATTGAAATAGATAATTAAAAATATATTTATAAAGATCCTAATTATTTATGTTATTCTGATTAACATCTTAAAGCTATTAAATTTTTATATACTCCTGGAATTTTTTTGTGGATTATTTTTATTCCGATTTATGTAATTTATTTCCTTAAAAAAAAAAAAAATTTACATTAAAATAGACAATTTAAACTTGTTTACGGATTTATTTACAATAATTATAAAGAAAATTATTTTTACTGGGAATTCGTTAAAATTATTGTAAGATTAATGATAACTTTTTTTTATTATTTTTTTTAAAAAAGTAATAAAATATAAATTATCTCAATAATTTTAATATTGTTTTTCTATTTAATTCTAATAATATATTTAAAACCATACTAATCTTTGAATATAAATAATATTGAGTCTTTATAAATTAAAGCTTCAATAATTAATTGTATAGGAGTATTATTTTTAAATCAAAATTATCTAACCTCTTATAATTTTTCATTTTTTATTTTATTAATTTTAATTTTAATAAATCTCTATTTATTAAAAGTAGTTTTTATGTTTAGTTTCAAAAATTTAAATTATGTTATAAAAAATATTATTTTAAAGATAAAAAAATAATTAATAAATATTTTTCCAAATCTAAAAAATCATTTTAAAATAGATCATTTATTTACTAAGTAATTATGGAGGAGGTTAAAAATAAAGAAAAATTTATTTTTCAATTTTATAAAATATGTTTAAAATAAAAAAAGTGCAAATTTAAATGATTTGTATTAATATTCATAATTTAATGGTTATTATGATTAAAATGAATACATTTAATATATAAATGAGTAATCAGAAACTTACAATATTGAATATCAATAATAAGTTAATTAAACTAGAAAATTAAGTTTATAATCTCAAAATTCAAATTAAAATTTGATAATAAATTAAAATAATGAATAATTATAGTAAAATTATAATGAAAAAAAGTTTAAAAAAAAAAAAAAAAATAAAATATCAAGCAATGATTAATATCAGTAATAAAAATTTAAGAATATTAAAAAAATATAATTAGAACCTATATAAATTTTAAATAAATGAAAATTTTATATAAAATATGACTCTTTTATTGATTAAAACTACATTAAATTTAAATATATTTTAAATTTAAAGAATTATTTTTTATTTTTATTGATTGTTTTCCTATAATTATATATCAATTTAATCTATCCAATTATTTTTATAAGCAAAAATACTTAAATTTTTAATTTTTCATGAAAAAATATTTTCTTTATTTCTTTAATTCTTGTGTGATTTTCAATATAGATAATTTATTCTTTTCATTTATTCTATTTAAAATTTGTATATTTATTTCTAAACTTAATTGATTATTTAAACCTTTAGTATATAGAAAAATATTATTTTTATATTATAATAATAAATAATTTATTTTTTTGAATCTATAATTTTGTTTTTAATATTGAAAATTAAAATTAAATAGATTTTTAAATAAAAACTCGGAATTTTTTTATATTTTTTTAAAATATTCTTTTTATATGATGCTTGATATTTATATTAAAATTAAAATAAAAAAAATGACATTTTAAAATAATAAACAATTTTTTTTAAAGAATCAAAATTTCAGTAATAATTTATTAAAATTATTTCACAAATAAATTTTTTAATTTTTCAGATTCGAAATTTTAAAAAAATAATTTTATTTTGCCAAGATTAATTTTACTTATTAATTTAATAATTACTAAAAATTAGGTATATTTAAAAATTTTTAAATATTTTATCAAAAATAGCTATATTATTATTTGTATTCAGACTTTGACTTACTAGGACTAGTAGAAATAATAAATACTCTCACTAGTTTTGTTCTTCTTTTTTAAAATCCCTCCAATCTATTGAAATATTTCTTTAAGGAGTTTAGCACTATCATCACACTCTTCTTAATTCTGTTAATGTATTTCTAATATTAAAAAATAATAAGAATAATAAGAATAATAAGAAAATAATATTCTAATAATATTAATAATAAGTTTATATAACTTAAATGGTGTAAAGCTTGCTTGTAATAGAGTAGAGCTGGTTGAAGAGAGTGATTGAGTTGATGTGTGCGGGCGAGGTTATTGAGAATGACTGCGAGTAAAAAGGGATGGAGTTAGGCAGAAGGGTGTGAAATGATAGATAGATACACTTGAATTGAAAGAGTATACATTTTATATTTCCTTAACAAGTTAGCCAGCTCGTTACAATACACTAAATTTGTCTTTACGTCCTCTAATTCCTCCACTTTCTCAACAAACTTAATCTTTAATTTCTCAATCTCTTCAATTGGCAATCTCATTAACAGACTCAATTCTATCAGATTTAACATAGGATTTAAACAAATTTCTCTGTCTCTCACTCCCTATTTACTTAATATTATATTTTTATTATTATCAATATTATTATCAATATTATTATCATTATTATTAATATTATTATTTTTATTATAATTGTAATTACTATCATTATTATTTTGATCACAATAATTAATATTATGATTATTTATAATATTATTTTAAAAATTTTATCTAATTAATAAATTACTCTATTATTTAAATCACCTTCTTATAGAGCATATAACTTTCTTTGTAATTATTCTAAATATACTCTATTTCCCCTAAATTAATCAATATACGACACATATTCATATCTTCTGTTTTATTCTCATTAAATAGCTAGTCTAATAACTTTAATAAGCATTGTTATGACAAAACTATTTCATTTCTATCAAATAAAATATTAGCCATCTTCATTGTTTCTTCATAAGCTAATTTGTTCTCTATTTCAGTCAATATTTCCAAATATTTGTTGTTTTTTTAATAATACTCATTATAATTATTACTTTCTTATTATTATTTTATATTACTTTTCTAAATAGAAATTAGACAATATATAGTAATGTAATTTTATATATTCTTTTTCTAATTGAATCTTCTTATTTTCATATAATTAAATTATTTTTTTAATATAATCAAAATAAATTTAATTCTATTAACTATAAGAAACATCCAAAATCGATGTGTAAATACTCAATAATCTAAAGATATAATTTAAAGTTTTTTTACTTTTAGTAATCAATATTATTAGAATTATTAATGATTTATTCTGCTTATTGAAAAATATGAATGCTTTCTGATGATTATTAAGATATAAATAAACATTAGGCTAATTAAAAATAGACATTTTCAATATCTTTTATTTATATTTTTTCAAAATCATAATCAAAAGTTTCAATATTTTCATAAATAAGAATCATTTCTTTTAAAGAATAAATAGCTAATTATATTTATTTTTAGTTAATATAAATTATAGATTGTAATCCAAAAAGTTGGTAAATGTAAAACTAACTGAAAATTTTATCTTAATTCTTAAATAAATTGTTCTCATTCTTAAATATTTGAATTGCTTTTTGGCTATTTTCAATCACTTAATGATATTTATTTTACCTGAAGTAAGCTTAACTCAGTTAATAATAACAAAACCTAAATTATAATTAATCTCGTTTAACTTTAATTATAATATTAATAAAATTATTTTTATAGAATTAATTTTTATTTACACTTTATTTTCATAATCTAATTCTTTATCTAAATCTATTTCTGATATTGTGTTTATTATTAAATCAATTGATTCTTGTAATTCATCTTATAATAATAATTGCAAAGATTTATTAAAAATGCTAATTATATTTTAGTTGTAACTTATTTAATAAGAAAAATTTATTTTTGGAGTATCTAATGATATCAAATTACTGCTTATTTTTTACATTATATATTTTTAAGATTACTTAGTTTATGAAATTTAAAATTTATTTTAAAAGTTTTATTGATTTTCCTATAACTATTCATTATATAAATCGTAAATTTCATCTTAATCAATATTATTGTTCTCTTTTTTATAATTTTTATTAATATCATCAATATTTTAATTTCTATTATCATTATTATTAAAATAATTATTATCTTCATTGATATCTTAATTAATTTCATTATTTATATCATAATTATTTTCATCATTTATATCATAATTTTTATCATTAATAATATTATAATTATTTTCTTTAAGTTTTTTATTTTAATCTATATAGTTTTAAAAATTTAATTCTTCATTTTAATCTATTTTTTATTAATAATTATCATGAAAACTTTCTTAAGTGAAACTATAAGAATTATTATTTGAATTCTATTTATATTAATTCTTTAAATTAAAGGAAAATAAATTTGAATCTGTCTAATAAACATTTTAATCTATTGCATTAATATTTTTAGTATTATCAATATTTTTTTATTGATTTTAGTTTTTTGAATTCAATTGAATTTAATTAATCTAATCTTAAATTTATCAATCAATTTTATCATTTATTTCATTAATAAAATTATCATCTAGTAATTTTGATCTTATTTAAAATTAATTTGAGGATAATAATAATTATTAATTTGATTTTTATTATTATGATTTTAAAAAAACATTAGAATAGTCTGGAATATACATTGATGAATGTTATATAAATTTATAAAAGTAATAACAGTTTAGTATAATAAATAGAATGAAGAGCCCAAAAAATAACAAGAATTTAAAATACTTTTAAGAATGAGCTTCTGCGGATAATGTGATGAGTTTGAATCTGCATTCAATAAAGGAAGATTTGAATCTGAACGAGAGTGAAGAGATAAGTGAAATAATAAAGTAACATGGATCATTTACATTGAAAGATAGTTGTTTAGAGCTGAAAAGGAGTGGTAGTGAATTAAATGAGAAGGAAATAAGCGATTAGTAACATGAAAGTGATTTTCATTAAGAATTTAGCAAGACTCATCACATTCAAATTCTTAGTAACAAGTTAAAAGAGAGTAAAAAAATTATTGATTCTCTAAATAAAGAAATTGACATTCTCAATACTAGAGCCAAAAAACTCAATACCATTAATTATCTTTATCAAAACTATTTAAATGAATTCTGATTACTTTAAACTATTTTTTTCTAAAATATTCCAAATTAATTTCAAGAAAACAAACATCTCATTAGTTTAAAAAATGAGTCTAAAAAATATCATTCATTATATTCCAAATAGATTAAAGATATTTAAGATGAACTTATTAAAAAATCTTTAGATTTTAGTCCTGATATAAATTCTATTAAAAATAATAATAATCGTAGGGTTAGTAATACAGATATAAAACTTAATAATAATCCTAGAAAAATCAACTATTTTCTTAACAAGAAAAATAATCCTAAATTGAAATCTGATTAGAACAATAATCCTATCGTTTCTGATTTTGTTTCTTAAAACAAATCTGAAAATTATTTTTTTGACAATGATGAAAATCCTAAATAATTAAATGACAAGATTCATGATCTTAAACAATAATTAAATGATAAAAATCAAATATTAAAACAATATGAAAAAAACCAAAATGAATTGTTAATTAAAGTCTAAGAGTAATAAAATGAATTAAAGTTTAAAGATGAAGAGTTATTAAATCACTAAAAAGAGATGAAAGTTTTAAATTAAGAAATTCAAATAATGAATTAGCAAAATATTTAATAAATATAAGAATTAATGTAAGAAAATAATCATTTAATAAGTAAAATTAATGCTATTGATGAATAGTAAACTGTTTATAATCACTCAAGAAAAACTAGTATTTATCAATTTGATAATTAACTTAAAACTGAAAATGAAAGGTTATAAGAATATTAGTATTAAATGATAATTTAATTACAAAATTATAAAAAATAAATTGAAAATTGTCAAAAATCAGTTTTTATCAATCCAGAACATAATTCTAATTCGTAGTTAGAAGACGATTATTTAAAATTGGTTGGAGTGAATTAAGAATTATAATAACAATTAAATTATTTTAAGCAATAGTAATTAATATTACAAAAATAAAATAATTTTTATGAAAATGACACTTCTATTCTTAACTAAGAAAACAGTTAAAGTTAAATATAAGATAAGTTTTAAAATATAATTAATGAAAAGGATGAAGAGATTTGTTAGATAAAAAATTAAGTTGAATAATTAAATAAAGATATTGAAAGTTTAAAGAATTATTAAGATGAACTGATAATAAAAATAAATGAGAATAAGGAAAATGACAAATAGATTAAAGATAATAATTTTTATAATGATGATTAATATAATTAGATGGTTAATGAAAATTAGACATTAAAAGATTATTAGTTTGATTTGATTGAGTAAATAAGTGAATATAAAAAAGAGATATGAGAATTAGAAGCGAAGTTGTTAGAATATAATGATTTAAAAGAAAAGATTAAATTAGATATTGAAGAGAAGAAGAGATTGGAGGAATATCAATTTGAATTAATGCAATTAATTAGTGAGAGTAAATAGGAGATTAAATAGTTAAAGGAAAAGAATGAGATTCTTATGGAAAAGAATAGAGAGATGGAGATTATAAGGTAGGAGAATGAAAATCTGAAAAATTATTAGCATGAACTTATCATGCAAATTAGTCATAATAAAGAGAAGTTGCTTAACTTGGAAACTGCTCACACTTAACTGAATAACACTTTACTCAATAACACTCCGCTCAATATCACTTAGCTTAACAATACTAGCTCTCAAATTAACACTAATACTCATTAAGAATCTGATTAAGAATATATATCACAAATCTCAAATCTTAAATCTTAAAATGCACACTTAATTGAATAATTGTAATTATCTATATTTCAATCTGAATAACAAAAATAATATATTCTTAAATTAAAAAATGTTAATAAGAAATAATAAGAGTTAGATGATTCTTAAAATGAAATTCAGTCTTTGAAAGAATATTAATATTAATTAGTTGAAAAATTAAAAGATTATTAAGATTAAATAAAATAATTATAAGAATAAATTATTATACTTACATAACTTAATCAATCTCTTAATAAAAATACTTATGATTCTAATTTATCTGAGTAAAAATAAAAAAATATTGAATTACAATAATATATTTCTATTTAAGAAGAAAATTTTAACCAAAAAGAAGAATATAGAAATAATTTGGAATAGCTTAAATATGAAAATTTTTAACTGAAAGAAAAAAATAACCTAATTTAATAATTGATTCAGAAAAAAGAGTAAAAAGAGCATTAACTTTAAGAGGATAATTAGATAAAAGATGAAAAATTAAAGCAATATACTTAATAAAAAATTTTATTACAAGAACAAGTTTAATCATTAACTAACGAATTAGAAAATAAATTACAACAAATTTCAGAATTATAAGATTAGTTTAAATAAGATTAATAGAAAATTTAGTCTTAATAAAATAATTTCAATATAACTGTTAATGAAAAAGAGAAAAAATTAAAATAAATCAATGAAAGTGATTAATATTATTCATAAATAAAAGAATAAAAATTAATTAATAAAATAGAAGAAAAAGAATAATTAATATAAAATTTGAATTAAAAAATCTAACTATCTAAAGATTAATTTTAAGTTTAAATCCTTAAAATAACAGAGTAAAAATAGAAGATAAAAATAAATGAAGCCTAAATAGAAAAATATATATAAGAATTAGAAATTCAAGATACACTTAAACAAGAAAATAAAATTTTAAGAAAATAAGTTGAATAACTATAATAATCAAACTTTGATAAATAATAGCAAATTAAAGATATGTAAATACAGATAATTGATTTTGAAAAAAATTTGAAAATGGAAAAATTAATTAAATATTCCTAAAAACTAAAAAATTCTGAAAAATATAAAATTAGTAATAAATAATTAAATTAAGTGAAGTCATAAAAATTTTTAAGTGTTAATAATACAATATATATTTCTAGTAAGAAATATTTAATTGATGATCAAGATATGTATAATTCTTAAATCATAAAGACTCATAATACTAAAATTACAAATTAATAAAGTAATTTATATATTTTTATATTTTAGGTTTAAATAAAGAATATAAAATTGAATAGTCTAAAAATTCTATTCAAAAAATTATTGACTTTCATAAGAATAATTATGAATTTTCATAAGAAAAAGATTTAGAATTTCCAAAAAGTACTTCATTATTATAATTAGATGAAATTAAACTCCTAACAAAAAATAGTAAAAATTTAAAATAATAATTACAAGAAGATTTAATATCAAATATTCAAGATATAAAATGAAAAATCTTATTAACTAATTTTATTATTAAATTGAACTTTTGTTCTTATCTATCTTTATTAAAATTATAATATATAAAAATTAATAAGTTTAAGACAATTACTTATGAAAAGATATTTTTATATCATTTTATAAAAAATTCTAATTTATTTACTATAAATACTTATTATTATTATAAAAAATTTAAAATAATTTAAACAAATTTGATTTATTTAATTATTTTTTGTCTATTTTTTTATTTATCAATTTAAAATATATATTGAACAAAATATTTTAGACTCTTCTGATTATTTTAACTAATTTATTTTATATTCTTGCTAGAAAATAAATCAAAAATAATTAATTCATATAAGCATAAATAAAAAATATAACAATATATATAATAATTTAATGAGTTTTGTAACAAATTTACCATAGATAAGATAGTCATTATTTTAAGAGAGTAATGATTATTAAGGGATTAATTAAAAAAGTAATGTAACACCTAAAAATTATAGAGAAAATCTTGACACTTCATAATCATTAAATTTAGCTAAAAAATAGAAAAAGGATGCATAAAATGAAGCTTAAATAATAGCTAATAGAATAGCTTTATTAAGATAATTAGAGTTAAAAACTTGGAAAGCAGCTTAAGAGAATTAAAAAAAAGCGATGGATATATATGAATATAAACTAAATTAATAATAATTTTTAATTGAAGTAATTATAAATTAATAATAAAAAGAAAGAATAAGCAAGAATAAAATAATTGAAATAACTAGATTTAGTAAAACAAAAGAAAGAAATAGATAATTAATTAAAATAAATGAAAAAAGAAGATTGGAAATAACTATAATTGGAATAAAAATAGTTTATGAACAATTATTTTGAAAATTAAAAATAGCTTTTAAATTCAAACAAATCAATAAATAAATAGAAAAATTAATAATTATATTAAAAAATAAAAGAAGAGGAAGAGAAAAAGCGGATAGCTTTATAACAACATGAATTATTAAAATAATAGAAAGTTAAGGATTATAAACTGATTCAAGCTTAACAAGATAAAGCATAAGCTCAATAGATAAAGATGGAAATAGAAAAAATGCATCATTTGGAATAATAATTGATGGAGAGATTAGAACATAGTCAATAATTAAAATAGTTTTCTTATTAGAAATTGGCTTAAGCTTAGAATCTTGAAACTAACCAGTTTCAAAAAAAGTATTTGAAATTTGATCTTCAAACTAATAATGGCTCTAAAGAGTCTATCCATGATTTTAATAAGGTTTTAAACTAGGTCGCATGATTAGGATTATAATCAATATATAAATATGATAATATAAATTAATATATCAAGACTAATTTAATATTTTATATATTAATATAATAATATATTAATTTAAAAATAATATGATAGTTAAATAAAAATATAATTATAGTAAAATATAAGAATATAAAATGATGATGATAAATTAAGAATGTCAAGCAATAATTGAGAGACTTTCTTTGCTAAAATAAGAAATGTCAATGTCTTGCTCATTGGAGAGTTCAGATAAAATTTACTTTAACTAGGCTGTATTGCTATTTTAGAGAACCTTTAAGATTTTTTTGGAAGATTTGGCAAAAGCTATTTTCACATTCCCCACTGAGTCTTTAGCTCCTTTTACGAAAACTGGCATTATTTTAGTAACAAAATAGTCATTGCTCACTACTCCTATTGCTGACTATCATTTATTAATATCATTATTAATTTATATTATTATAATTGATCTTGTTTTTATTTTTATTAATTTTACTCACTTTTTTTTAATTATTATTTTTATTTTCAATATTCTTATTATTCATATTATTTTTATATATTTATACTTCCAAAGCTTAGATTGCAGTGATTCTTAGCAAATACTTGTTATTAGGATTTAACTGATCAGATAGTTTTATCAAAAGACTTTTATCCATCCATTACTATTGATAAACTGCCAGAATTTGAGCTACACCTTAAATTCCTGTCTGTCTAATATCAAATACTTAATCTTTCAAACTCTAAATTATAATTGGTTCTAAGTTCATAATGAACTGGTCAAAATTCTATGATAATATGATAATATAATAATATGATAATATGATAATATGATAATATGATTATATGATAATATGATAATATGATAATATGATAATATGATAATATGATTATATGATAATATGATAATATGATTATATGATGTGATGAAAATGAAATAATATATAAATGATGCATATATGTGATATACCTTAATTTCACATGAAATTTGAATAACTGATTGGAGAGTCTATAACCTTATCCTCCATTTATTGTCATTCTTAGCCTTATTAAGAATAGGAATGAATGAGGCTAACTGATCAGCTCCAAGATTACTGACAAATGCAGCAATGACTTTGAGATTCTTGATACGAACTTCTTAACCATCATCTTCAGCCAATTACAACATCTGTTATTAGAACTTTAACAATTGAGTATCTTTTTTTAACTTGTTCATAATCTGTAATGTAACATCACATACTCCTTATCTTACTTCATTTTAAGGGTCCTTATACAATGCTTACACTCCAGGTACTAAACTTGCTATCTTATCATTACTTAGTTAATTTATAAATTAATTCAGACTACGCAGAGCCTATAATTTTACCTCATTCTCATTATCTCGAAGTAAATTACTAAATATACCTACTAGGTTTATTTCACTGCTCTCTGCTCCAAACGCATTTATTAAATTAGGATAGTTCAAAGCAAATGCATGTCTATATATTCATTATATAATATTATATTCAATATCATTATTATTTTATTATTCATATAAATATATTTATTTATATAGTTTTATTAATATTAATTATAATTTAATATATGAAATATATTTGATATATATAAACTTGTATAATACCTGATTTTCCATGATTTATCTTCGGTAGACTGAATAAGCATAGGTAGAATATGAGTTTTGTTAAGATCCTTAGTAAGAACTGAGACAATTTAAGAAAGAGAAGATAGAGAATTAACTCTGACTGAATCCTGATCATCATTTGCAAGATCTTTGAACTGCTGAATAAGTTCATTGAGTATGAATTACTTTTCAAGAGCTTAAGCATATTCTCCGATTTTAAGTGCTACTGCTCTCTTAACCATTGGAGTTTCTTCATGAGAAAGATCATTGAATTTAGCTCTTAACTATTCCTTCATTTTTCCACTCTTAGAATATACTTTAGGAATGATGTTAACAGCACTAACTCTACTTGTGAAGTTATTTTCATTATTGGCCAATCTTATTACTATGGGAATAATATGAGTTATCACTTCCTACTCATTCATTACTCCAATCATCTTTATGATACTCTCCACACTTTTCTATCTTACTAAAGTCTCTTCCACTTATGACAAATACTCTAATATCTCAAGAATCTGCAATTAAACACTTCCATTCACTAGTTTCACCATCTCTCCTAGTTCCTCTGCTAAAGCGAATAACACTTCGTCTTCTTCCTTCTTAGCTAATTAATCTAAATAACTTATTAACTATTTTCCAATCATATCCCCACTCATTGTCTATACTATTAATCGAACTCTGCAAATAGCATTGATTCTTACTTGTATGTCATCACTATCCATTTCCTCCTTTAATAATTCTAATCCATTTAAATTTCCATCCATTTGTTATATAGCCTTATTTTTTATTTATATATTATGTACATAGAATCATTTTATATTTCTATAATATAATATTCTTATATTTAATTATTTTAAATCTTATTCTTTTACTTTATTAATATATTTTGATATTATTTTTTATCATTTATATTTTAATATCATTTTTATAATATTAATATAATATAAAATTATCATTTATATTTTTATAATTTATTTTATTTATTATTAAACATGGAGTTTATTTAAAATTTATTAACAAATCTTACTTCAAAAAAGATCAGCATATATTCTCTTAATTGAGTTGATACTATAATAAAGTAAAAAAATATGTTAATTATTTAAGTAATAACAAGGATGATTCTATTTTATAATAAGTTATTTAATATAGTATTAGTTAGATTAGGAAGTTAATAAAGAACAAACAAATTTTTTTGACAGATTCTGATGATAATATAATAGAACAAAATTCTATTATACCAAATAATATTTAAATTATTAAATGCTAAATAAAAAATGAAGAAGAAACAATTAATGTAGATAATAATAAATAAAATAAAATAATTTATGAAATCAAAGAAAATAATGTTATTTTAATTTAAAAATATAGAAATGATTAAAAAATAGAAGAAGTTAATTTTTCTCTTCAAACTTTAAAGTAAAATTTTTAATTTTAATTTTAATAGAAATCTTAATAAAATATATGAAAACTAAGATAAAAATAATATGAGAATAAAAACTGGAGGAGATGGAATGACTCAACATTAATTTATTTAATAATAAGGAATTAATAAAAATGAGAATAATGATAATAAAAATATTGAGAAATATTTAAGTTTAGAGGAAGTTTAAAAACATGTTACTGAAAATGACTGTTGGGTTATCTACTAAAATAATGTATATGATATATCAACTTACTTAAATTCTCATCCAGGAGGTAAAGGAATTCTTTTAGAGAATGCTGGCCAGAATATAGATTAATTAGTTAACGAATATCACTCCTGGATTAATGTCAAACATATTCTCAGAAATTAACTTTTAGGACCTCTTTAAAAGAATCCTAAAAATCCCTCTCCTAACTTTCTTACTATAAAATGATTATTTTTAAAGTATATATATTTTTGCTTATACAATCATTTTTTATTTTTGCTTTCTAGCACATGAATTCTGCTGTTTAAAATATTCAATGTTTCCCAAATACTTTAAACATTTTCTTTATATTAAATTGGAGAGAAATTACCTTAACAAGTTTGATTACTTATTTTGTTTTATTATTCCAAACTATTTATTTAATTTTAATTATATTCATATATATTCTAATTTTTTTTTATAGAAATATTAATTTACTTTTATTTAAATATAAAATATTTACTTCAATCTTCTTTTTTAATAAATCTATTGTTAGATTTATTTATTAATTACTAATTTAGATTTATTATTCAAATTTCTAAATTGTATTGATTTTATATTGGTCAAACTATTTTTGAAAATTATTATCAAATTAATTTATTAATTTATTGTAAATAGCTTCTTCATGTTTATTTTAGTCGTTTTTAATACTCTATATTTATTTATTCCTAATTTTTAATTATTAATTTTAATTATTACATTTCTAATTAAAAAAAATCATTTTATTATTTTAAATTCTAAGCTAAATTTTCAAATTACTATTTATTTCTTTCTATTTCTATCACATTATTTTAATTAAATTATTCTTATTTTTTGAACTATATCTTAAATTTTTCTAAATCGCTCATATTTAATTATTATTCAATCTTAGTGTTTTTATCAAAATTTTATTTATATTTTTGTAAACTTTTTGTTTTTCTATGAAAATTAAGAGAATCTTTTCTATTTTAATTAAAATTTTGTTAATCAGATTTTATATTCATATTTTCTTGATTATTATTATTATTATTTTATTAAAAATTAAAATTTTCAATATTCTAAATAATGTATTATTATTAATTCTAAATAATATTTTGTTATTCCTCAGTTTTTATTTCTAATAAAATAACCTTATTATTTATTTATTCTATCTATTAATTAATTTGAGTAAAATATTATTCACTATTGATTTTTTATTTTTGATTAACTTTTTAACATATTTATTCTATAATAATATCATTAGTCAATTCTTATTTCTATTTAAAAAATTCTTTTTAAATAAAAACTTACATTTATTTATCTAATTCCTCTTTATAGTGAGTTTTAGATTAATTTTATAATTCAATCATTTCTTATTCTAACTAATAAAATAATAAAAATCATTTACTTATTTTTTATGACTTTCTAATTTTTAATTAAGTATTTATCCTAATTAATTTAGTTTTTCGTAGGAAATTTCATTTTCATTAGTAATTTAATGTTTATATTATTAAACTTGTTATTCAATTAACTATATTTTGTTAACAAATAAATCTATTTATGAATATAAATCGGATATTTATGTTCCATATTATTAAAGTAACTATTCTAAATCTTCTTAAAACATAAAATATATTGGAAAATAAAGAATATAATAAAATGATGGGATGATAATATAATTAATAATTTTATAATAATAAATCAAATAAAATAAAAAAATTTTAAATATAATTTATAAATAAAAAAATAGAAATAAAACTAATAATATAAATAAAGTGAATAAGAAATAATAAAAGATATTATAATAGATGTAAGGAGAAAAAGAAAGAAGCTTTATCATGATTAAACCAGATGGTGTTCAAAGAGGATTAGTGGGAAAGATAATTGAAAGATTCGAATAAAAAGGTTTCAAGTTAGTAGCCTTAAAGTTCGTTTAACCAGGAAGAGAATTATTAGAAAAGCATTATGCTGATTTAGCAGGAAAGCCATTCTTCAATGGTTTAGTCGAATATATGATAAGTGGACCTCTTGTTCCAATGGTGTGGGAAGGAGATAATGTTGTAAAGATGGGTAGAATCATGTTAGGAGCTACTAAACCATTGGAAAGCTTACCAGGAACCATTAGAGGAGATTTTGCAATTGATGTTGGTAGGAACATCTGTCATGGAAGTGATTCTGTTGAGTCTGCTAAGCATGAAATCAATCTATGGTTCTCTCCATAAGAACAATAAGCTTGGAATAATCACTCTCACTCATGGGTTTATGAAAAATGATCTTACATTATTATTCATATATCTACATTCTTATCTATAAATTCATATATATATAATTCATATATACATACATTCATATAAATATATGCATTTATTTATTTTAATATATATTATTTCATTTTTTTTTATTCAAATCTTTAATTAGCGTCTCCTTTATACTATTAAGATAATTGTCTTCATTATTAATTTATTATTTTATTCCTTAATTTTGATTTATTTTCAAATTCAAAAGCTAAATATCAAAATCCTTTTTTTGTAATTGATTTTATAATTCTAAAATTTTATCATTCTATTCTTTGTTTTCTTTTTCTAATAATTTTGCTTTTTCTTTATATTTTCTTTGTTTTTATTCAGTTTGATCTAATTCTTTTTTCAACTGATCATTTTCTGATTTTTTTTCTTTTAATAAATCTAAAGTACATTTTAACTCTAATTGTAATTAATTATTTTCTAATTTCATTAAATCTTATTTTTGTTATAATTTATTGATTTCTTCTTTATTTTATATTTGGTTATTAATAGATTAAGGCAACTATTTTTGATTATTATTATTATCATGAATTTCAGTATTTCTATTTAATAAGGCTACTGATATTTCCAATTCTTTAATTCTTTTCTAATATTCTTTATTTTTCTAAGTCAATTCAAGAACATATTTTTTATCAAACTCTCCTAAACTTTAATTCTTGGATGAATTATCATCAGTTGAAGAATCATTGTTTTTTTCAGATATTGTTTAAATTTTATCCTTGAAATTATTAATATGATTAGGTAATTTAGAAAATTCTTCTTTAAAATCTTTATTAATAATACTATCTGGCCTTGAAAACTTTTTGATTTCTTCATCTGTAAATTTAAGAATTAAATTTTAATATCCTGGATCTTCTTTTAAATCATCTTAATTTAAAATATCATTAAGTAAGTTTTATTATTTGTTTTTATCAATTGACATTTAAATAGCTTAAGTATCTGAATTGAACTATTCAATTTTTTTTATGATATCAGCAGGACAATGATCAAGAATGAATTTATGCTTTTTCATTTCTGAAATTTACAATCTTTCTTATGGATTAATTTTGAGTATTTTAGTGATAAAATCTTTAGCATGAGTGGATGGGAAATTAGGAGGGAAATTATAATTTAATTCTTTGATATTAGCTCTAGTTTTAGCTTCAACATACTTCTAATTGTTGACATTGATATTAGGACTAAATGGAGATAATCCTGTTAAGAGTTCATAAGCCAAGACTCCTATAGCCCACACATCCACATTGTGATCATATTAAATCTCTCTTTGATGCAGTTCTGGAGCCATATAATCTAAAGTACCACAATATGTTTTCCTTAATTCATTAGGACTCAAGTAAGTACTCCATCCAAAATCACATAGTTTTAAATTATCATCTTCATCTAATAAAATATTTTCAGGTTTCAAATCTCTATGAATTATTTTTTTGTTGTGAATTTCTTCTAATGCTGACATCAATTATCTTATATATTTGGCTACTACTTCTACTGAGAACTTCTTCTAAGGCTATCGGAATAATTTCGCATATAACTGTCCTTGTCTAGCATACTCTATTACCAAATATAGACTTTTCTGTTCTTCAAAATGATTATATAGTTTTATTATATTTGGATGGTTTAATGAATACATTATTTTCAATTCTAAACTCACTTAATCTATCATCTTCTACCCTTGATGCTTTATTTATAATTTATTTATCTCTTTCATTGCATACACTAGGTTTGTCTTCTTCTATATCGCTCTGAACACTTTGCCGTAAGCCCCTTAACCTAGTTATTTCTCCATTATGAAATCATCTATTTTTGATTCTGCTTCCCATCCTGCTTGCACAGTTGGAGATAAAAATACTATTCTATTTTGAACACCTTTTTACATTTTATTATAAAACTGTATCTTATATTTTATTATATTAAAACACTCATATTTTTATATTTAATAATCTATTATTAATTAAAGATTATTATATATTCTATTATCAATCATATTTTATATAATTTATTAATATTTTTATTATAAATTTATTCTACATATTAATTTATCAAATTATAAAATTGAATAAAAAATTTAATTAATTTAATTTATTATAATATTAACTTAATTTTATTCATTAATTTATCTAATTATAAAATTAAAATTTCTATTCTTAATTTAATTAATGAGCAACTCTGAATCTTTAAAATATCTTAATTAAAATAATTTTAATTCAGTAACTCCTACAAAGTTCAAAAAAAAAATAAACGGTCATAATTCTATGAATTAAATTTTAAATCAAACAAAAAAAAATAAATTTAATTAAAATTCTGAATAATAAGAACAAATAATTAAAAATAATATTAGTGATTAATATATTGATAACTTTTAAGAGTATTTTAAAAGTATTAAAAAAATAAGCAGTAATTTTTAAATTGATTAACATAATTTCTCTGAATAAAATAATTAAATAAAAACTAATTTTTAACAAAAATTTAATTATTATGATATTAAAAATCAAATTGAATAAAAAAATTAATAAATTGATAATTTTTCTTTTTCTCCTATATATTTTTAGAATTATAAGTAAAAAACTTAAAGTTAAGATGATTAAGATAATTCAAATCAAAATAATAATAAAATATAAATTCCTAATCAAATTAATAATATCTCAAATTAAACATAATAAAACATTCATTTAATAATTTCTAATAATTAAAATATAAACAATAAATAAAATATTATAAATGAATAAAATATATAAAAAAATTCTTAGAATCAAATCAAATTTAATTTAATAAATAATAATTTAATTAATTAGTAAAATGAATTATTTTAAAGATTTAATAATAAAAAATTTTTAATATAATAGCAAGATTAATAATAAATATAAGAA
>Ga0315908_10001301_pt1 | contig 18846 bp, 7 predicted proteins | sample LakEriMetagenome_12_FD_203520 | JGI IMG/M metagenome (GOLD analysis project Ga0315908, IMG submission 203520) | Freshwater fungal communities from buoy surface, Lake Erie, Ohio, United States - Buoy 4 MA124 | ecosystem: Environmental > Aquatic > Freshwater > Lake > Lake biofilm | place: USA... | reverse complement strand
CCCCAACCCCAACCCCAACCCCAACCCCAACCCCATATTTTTATATGATCATGAAATTGATATTAAAAATAGCTATATTTTTATTTTAATAGTGTTTTTTCAGGTACTTATTTAGTCCTTATAAGTTAATATAATTTTTTTAAAGTATATATTATTTTTTCAACAATATAAAAAAAAATTAACATTTATATGAAATATTTATATCTAACATATATTCTTTTTTATAGATAGATTAAAATATATTAGATTTTACTTAAAATTAATATAATTGAATTAAAATATAGATAATATTAATTTTATATAAATACTTTATTAATATAATTTAATTATTAGTTTAAATTTTATAAAATTTAAAATTTTCATACATTATTTTTTTCTTTTTTAATAATAGATTTAATAAATTATCTTTTTTGATTGATTATTTTTTACTCTTAATCAATTATTAATTATGTTTTATCATCAATCTATTGATAAATTTAAAATTTAATACTGTTATAGGCTACAAGCTTATATCGTAAAGCGATGTAAGGCTTTTAAATTTATTATTAATATTATTATCTTTTACCAAATATTTTTAAATTTTTTAAGATTAATCATTATTTTTAAACTTTTATTTAAATTAATTAATAGGCATATCAGATAGAGCATTTTGTCTTATATAAAATTTTGAAATATCACCATTTTAAATCATTTGTTTTAATTTTTCTTTAGGTTCTTCTAATTACATAAGGGAATTTAAATAGTTTAAACTAGTATTGAATTTTGAAGTTGAAATATTTTAAGGTAATTAAGAACAAATTAAAGGATTTCCTTAAGATTTTGAATTTTCATTATTATTTTAATAAGTAATTGTATTATTAATTTTTTATGAAATACTACCTTTTTACAATCCAATTAGGTAATCTCTCATTACTGAACTATTTTTTTCTCTTTTTAATTCTCCATAAGTTTACCCGTATTTCAAAGCTGATTTAGATGTTTAATTTTAAATTTTTATTATTTAATTTTCATACAAAGTACCTTTCTTTGAAATTACTTCGTAATTCTTTTTCATTTCTATTATTAATTCATTTTCTTCTACTTTAAATTTATTTTTCAACTAATTTATTTGAAAATTCTTGAAAATTTTATTATATTATAATACTTATTATTTATCTAAAATATCCATAGTTTTTTTAAAATTCTTTATTTTCAGTTAATTTAATCTTTCATTTTCTAGTTTCATTAAATTTTTTAATTCATTTTTATAATTTAAAGCTTCTTCTACTCTATTGATTATGAAAATATAAAAATTAATAAATATTATTTTTATAATTATTATACCTTTCCTCCAAACTAACCAATTATTCACTAATCGAATATTCTTATAGTTTTTTATCTACTTTAAATCTTAATTGATTTGATTAACTCATTAAATTATTTTATTCATTTAATTTTTATTATTATTAATGCTATTTAAGATTTAAAAGCTTTTATTATTAAATCAAATTTAAATCATTTAATTTTTTACTATAATTTTAGTAAAATTATTCTATTCTTTGATCACCAATATCTAAATATTATTTCATTTGTTATTTATGTATTTTTTATCTGAATTCATTTTAATAAATAGATATTAATTTTTCAATTTTTCTTTCATTAATAATATATTTTATAAAAAAAATATAAATAATTTATTTAAATTATTTATTAAGATTTTATTTTATTATTTATTAATATCTTGTAAAAATAATTTTTTGTATTTTATTAAAAATTTATTAAAAATAATTAAGATATTATTAATTATTAATCTTTAATTTTTAAATATATTATTTAATGAATAATATATTTAATATAGATAATTTATATTAAATATTATTTATATAAATAGAAAATAAAATAAAAAATTATAAATACCTTACTTCCTTCATTATTTTTTTAAACAAATCATATTCTTTAATTTGTCTTAAATTCTATGCAGTTGTTTATAATTTTTCTTTAATTGTACTAAAAATCAATATTTATTCATCCTCATTTAAATAACCATCCTTAAAAAATTAAATAAATTTAATACTTAGTTTTAATCAAATATTTCAAACATTTCAGAAGCACTTTATATATTGAGGATTTGTTTTATCTAAAATTATTATAAAATTATTTTTACTTAAAATTCTTGCATCAAATATAATTAAATAATATGTTTTTCAGTGAGATTATCTTCTAAAAACATTTAATGTATTTTTTTAATATTATTCCATAATTCTTAACAAAATTTAAATGCACCTAACTTGTTAATTATTTATATATAATACTAAATTTTATGATTATTATTTAAGTTTAAGATTTTCTTAATCATTAATTTCTTTACTCTAATACATTTATTTTATAATTATTTATATATTAATAAATTATGAAACATATCGATAAAAGTTAAATTAAAATAATTAAATATTAATTTAACTAATTTATAAATTAAAAAATAAAAAATATTATTCTGAAATTATAAATCTTTATAATAAATAATAAAAATAATTATATATAATGAGAAATAACCGATAGTTATTAATTGATTAAACTGAATTCAAAAATTCTAAAATTATTTTTAGACCTTTTACATCTGAAAATTTTGAAAACAATTTAAATGAAAATTTAATATATAAGAATAGTTTTAATCAAATATTTGATAAATAGTCTTAAGTAATATCTTTGTAATAGAATAATTATATTAAATTTATACAACATAAAGTAAATAGATAAAAAAACCAAAAAAAATAAAATAGTTTATTCTATAAATAGGTTAAAAATTATTAAAAAGAAATAATTAATAGATTTAAAAATTTAAAAAATATAAGTAAATAAGATAAATAAGAAGAAAAAATATAAAAAATATTGAATCTAAAAGAAAAAAATAATTTGTAAAATAAATTAGGTGATTAAGAAAATATTTTGTCATTAAATTAGTAAAAAAATATATATTATTCAAATTAATAATAAGAATTGTAATAAAACTAAAAATAATAAAAAATAAATTAGAATTAAAAATAAAAAATGTCATAATAATAAACTAAAATAAGAAACAAAGAAGAAGATAGTTCAAAATAATTAAAAAAATTAGTCGATAATATAAAAGAAGAAAAAAATGAAGGTAATAAGAAATAAATTATAAAATATCCTGTTGAATATATAAAAGGATAAAGAGATAATTTAGACATGCCATTATATAAATTGGTGTAAGCAAGTGATTTTAATATGAGATCTAGAATATAGAATTAAATAAATAAATATAAAAATCTAAAAGTAGATGAAGTTTTATAAGATTTAACTCAATTTAATTTATAAGAAAATTTTTAAAAACCTTACTAAAATAATCAAGTTATTTAATTGAATTATTAACAAAAATTAGATTTGATAGAAAAAGAAAAAGAAAAACTTATATAAAAAAACAAAGAATATTTTTAAATCTAAATGGCTCCTGAAAATTATATTAGTAATGATAATAGACTTATGATTAAATAATTGTTAAAAAAAAAAAAAAGTGTGGTGAATGATATTGAAAGTAAATAAAATGAATCTAATAATATAAGTAATGATAATGAAAATAATTAAACAAATAAAGCTAAAAAAAAAGATACCAAAAATTATAAAAAATAAGTAATGTAAGTATTAACTGAAACTACAAAAAATAAAATTGATAATACATAAATATCCTTGATTAAATAAAAAAAAGTAATATATGTTAAAAATTAAATTAATAGTTTTTTGTAGAGAAACAATTAAAATGTATAAAGTATATAAATAAAAAATTTTTAATTAAAGAATAGTTTAAATGAAATAAATAACAAACTACTTTAATCAATAAATATTAATTAAGAATTAAAAAAATAACTTTTGAAAGATAATTACACACTAAAATTAATTAAATAATAAGAAATATGATATATTATTATGATTATAGATTTAAGATATAAAATCATGTTAAAGATTATAAATTTTAATATTATGAAGATCTTTTTGGAGAGGTAATTGAATACATATCAAAAAAGTGGATAGAATTGGTCCAATCAGTAAAAATAAATGAATAATAAATCTTATTGATTTACTGTACAATAATAGAGGTAATTCCAATCATCTACTAATTAAAATCAATATTTCTAAGGGTTTATAGAGTGATTAGATCAACTATAACTAATTTGCCTTTTCCATTTTTAGATTCACTCATTCCTAAAACTAATAAATTATAGTAATCTAGAAATTAGCTTGTTAATATAGGAAATTCCATTTAACGAAAACATTTCTAACTTAATTCTGGGTATTTCCACACCTTTATATATTTATCTTCACTTATTGATGTAAGTATCTACATTTTTTATATATAATTAATATTGTAAATGTTATGTTGATGAGCTAGTACTTTTTTTATCTATTTATTATTACTCAAATCCCATATTATTATATGAAATTTATCACTTGATATCAATTATTCTTCATTTTAATCATTTATTACTATCTACATGTCTATTACTAAATTAAGTTTATTTTTTTATATCTGAGTACTTAATGTCAAAATATCATTTTATTAAAAATCATTATTAATATCGTGAATAAATATTTATTAATTTCCTCCCAATAATAATAAGTTCCTATAAATTTAAATACCCCATAACCTACTATTATTATTTATTAATTTTAATTAATCTAATTAAATATTTCCTTCCTAAAATTTAAATATTCCTGCTGATTCATCATTGCTTGTTGAAATTAATAGTTTATTTTCATCAAAATATTTTATGTTTCTAATATTGTCTGAGTGACATTTTATTACTTAAATACAAATAATACTTTATATTTTATTTGTTTCTTCTATTTATTTATATTTCCATAATTTTATTAGATTATCATAATCACAAGTTACTAAAACATTATTATTTATTCTACAAATATTTCTAATTCCATTTATTCCATTTTTGTCTTTATATGTGAAATTATTTTCTATTTTTATTTCATCATCTTCTTTTTTTATATTATTTGTTATTATATAATTTTATTTAATATTTTATTTTTTATTTTATGAAGAATTACTGCTATTATTATTATTATTAAATTCATCTTCTTGTAAAATTTTTTATTCTTTTTTTTGTTTTTATTAAATTATTATATCTGCTTTTTTTATTAATTTATTCATGAAAAATTTATTTTGCTATTTTTGACTATTTTTCATTTCTAATTAATAAAATATTTATTATTATTCTAATAAAATTAATTAATTATTAGTTTAAAAGATTATATTTATTTTAATGTTATAAATATAATATTGTATTCATATATACATTTTTTAAATTATTTAATTAAGTAATTAATAATTATAATAAGATTAATTAAAATTATAAATAATTAATATATATTTTTTATGTTATTATCATATATAAACATATTTAAGATATTTTTTACTACAAATATTATAATGAATTAGATAAAATAAGAATTTTAGTTTTATGAACAAATATATTTTTCTTTTAATAAAAATAATATAATAAGATTAATGAAAAGTGAGATAAACTAATTTATAAAATTTTAATCAAATATTTAAATTAAATCTTTTAGTTATTAAAATATAGAAAATAATTTAAAATATATTTAAAATAATAATTTACTGATACCTATTATTCCGGCAAATGATTTACAAATATTTTAGAATTCACAATATATTAATGACTAATCAGATGAAATAATATAGAATTAATATAACTATATAAAAATAATTTAAGATTAAGAAGATATCAATGATAATCTTTATATATTGGGTGCAAAAAGTGGATAACGATCTGCAATAATAATAAAATATGAAAATCAATAAAAATTTTTTATAAGACTTAAAGGCTGTGGAATGATAGATTAAGGTTTTATAATACTAAGTACATTTAATTTAATTAATTTAATTAAAGATGAAAATATTAATAATAAAATTTATTAAAAAATAATGGGTTGTAATTATTTACATACATGTTTAAGAGAATTATACATGACTGAAAGAATCCAAAACATTCTCAAATAATATGAATTAATTACAGGAAACAGATCATTAGGATACTTCTAATACAATGATTAATTCCTGTAACTTTTTTTAAATATATTAGTTAAAATAATAAAATAAATAATGAGGCCCAAAACATTGATAAATATTGTTCTGTTTTTTAAACTTATGGAGAATGAAGGTTGGCTTGTCATTTATTATAAGGTTTAGAAATAATTATAAATAATATTATTTAGAACATAATAGAAAACAATGAAAATAATAAAATTTTATAAATTAAACAAAACCTTTTTGAACATTTTTAACATTGATATTGAATTGACAAAGAATACTCAATAAATAAATATTTTATTAATAAATCAAATATTAAATTAGATTTAGACATAAATTTAATTGAATTTTGTTAAAAAAATTAGTAATTTTATGGCATAAACTATAAAGATGATAAAATAACATTTGAATAATTTTAAATTTATTTTGAAAATTTAAAATTAAATAAATAAAATATATTAAAAAATAAAAAGGCTGATGACATTTTTTTAAAATTAATTGAAAATAAATAATTAAAAGATATATTTGAAATGTTTATATGAATTTATAAAAAAATAGGATATGAATGTGGTTACATAATGAGAATTTTTATTGAAAATGAAATAAACTGGGGATTTTTTTTTGATCATAATCCTTTCGAACCTCATTGTAATGCTCATCCTAATAACTTTGTTATTCTTAATGATTAAAATAGAAAATAATTATTAGCTCCTGTCGATTTTGATATGGCATTTTTCAAAAATGAATTTGTTAATATTGATTCAAAAACTGAAAATTATTTAAAATATGATGGAAAGCTATTTGACAATTACATGATTTAATTGAAATATTCATTTGAAGAAGCCTTGCAAGGTTATGAAAATATGTCCAATTTTAAATATAATAATGAAGAAAATAATTATTCTAATATTTTGAATTTTGAGTTATTTTAATTTGTTTTTAATGGTATGAGAGATCATTTAATATAATAATATCAAAATGGATTTGATAAAAACATAGATTAATAATCTTTTATCGATGAAGAAATGAAATAACTAGTTTTGATTTCATTATTAATAACTGAAGACAAATAAAATTGATTATAATTTTATAAATTAATTTAATATAAACTTCAATCAATTTTTTCAGCTTTATATATTTTGTCTTCTTTTCTAAAAACATTACAATTTTATTAATCTTATTAGTTTTCATTTAAATTTATTTATTGTAAAACAAGATTCTCTTTAGAATCATTATTATTTTCATTATTTTAATTTTCTAAGGTTTATAAATTCCCTTTATTCTTATAAATTTTTGATATTCGTATATGCTAACTTTTAGGTTCAGTTAAACTATTTTCGGAATTCTAATCTTCTACTATACTTTTCTTGAAAAGATTTCTATCATCTGATTTTATTTCAACCTAAATTTCTTAATTATTTTATATTTTCAAAAACTCATCGTCTATCTTTTATTCGTCTAATTTTTATAATTTCTCATCAATTTTATCTTCATTTTCTTTTAATTCCTACTAATTTCTTAATTTTATAACATTATTTTATGTAATTATTTCTGATTTATTGATTTATTCTTTGATTTTATCTTTGAAAATAAGTTTATGTTAAAAAAATGGATTAGAAAGAATTTGATCAATAGTAAATCTTTCGAGAGGAGACTTTTAAAGCATTCCTTAAAGAAGACTTAAAACATCATCATGAAGGTCAGAATATAATTAAGAATCAAAAGGGACATAGCAATTTCGATTAGAGTTATAAACTTCAGGATAGTTTTTGCCTTTAAAGGGACCAAATCCAAAGATAAGAACATGGAGGACGACTCCAATTGAGAAAATATCACAAGATTTACGATATGAGATAGGTCCTTACTTATTCTGATCGAAAATTTCAGGGGCAACATAGCCAGGAGTGCCACACTTAAGGAATATGATTTCTTCTTAAGGATTGTCAAAAGTAGAGAGTCCGAAATCTACAAGAGTTACATCTTCTGCCTCTAAAGAACCTTTCTTAAACATGATATTTTCAGGCTTGATATCTCTGTGCATAATGTTTTAAGAGTGGATGTATTTCACTGCCTCAACTAGACCACTAATTATGTTCATCACGTTGAAGTTTGTCAGAGATTTGTTTGATATTAAGTCCAATAAATTCCCTCCTTCTAACATATCTAAAACCATATAGAAACTGTTTTTAGTTTCATATATTTCATGTAGTTTTATCACATTCTTAAAATCTAGTCCTCTCATTATTCTTATCTCATTTTCTAATGATACTATTCCTTTACTCTGTCCCTCTATTATTTCTTTCTAAAATGCTTTTATGGCGTATTACTTCAAATTTAATAAGTTTGTTGCTAAATATACATTCGCGAAATTACCTCTTCCTATTTTTTCTATTGCTTTGTAATTCTTGTGAAAGTTCGTTAGATTTATTCTTTATTTTAGAAACTCTCTAATTAATTAATACTTTTCATCATTATAATCTTCTAATCCCACTAATTAACTTTTGTTTCCACATTTATAAAATGTTAGTCCTGTTTAAATTATTTAATTTTCTTTTTTTTTAAATTCAAACTCTACCTTCATTTTATTATCTAATTTTAATACTCCTTTCGGAAACTCTTCTTTAGAACTCTTTGTTTTTAAATTAATTAATATTTTATATTTATAATATTTTTATTTATCTGTAATAAAACATATATTAATTTATTTTTCTATAATATTTATTTTAATATTATTCTATTTTTGTTAATATTTTTATAATATTGATATATAATTAACTAAATTTTAATAATTATGTGAATTAAAATATTTTGATTGCTTATTTAGTAAATTGATATTGATATTAAAATTTTTACATTATAATATAGTATTTTATCATCATAAAGTCTAAAATACCGCCTATTTTTTCTAATAATTCCTTTTTTAATCATTTCAAAACTTCCAATACATAAAAGCTAAGGATGTTCTAAAATTATTTTTTAGGGATATTTATTCCATACTTTTTTTTCATTTCCGTACCAATTATCAACTTGAATAGGATTCTGAAGTTTTTAAGAATCATAATCTTATTTTTTCATATTTTATCTATTAATACAGTTTATAGTAATATTATAAATTATATAAAATTATTCTAATAATCTTATTACATTAAAGGTATATATATTTCATATATAAATAAAAAATCATTTTTTGAGTTTTTTAGAAATAGAGGTAGTGAATAACTTTAAAGGTGCGTTTAACTTGAGGAAAATAGAAATGGTATTAGGATTTGTTTTGAGTTTTTTAGTTGAGACGGTACAGCCTAACTCTTTAGAATATTAAATAAATCTAGTGATTAAAATGAATATATATACTTCTAGGGTGGGATTTTGAGTGAAGTTTAGAGGAGAGAGAAATCAGCTTTGAAATCTGAAATGAAGAGAGCTAGGACTAGAATGTGGACGATGTATTTATGAACTTGGTTGTTATCTCTATGATAAATGGAGTCAGCAACCTTGAAGAAGAACATTCAACATATACTTTCAACAACCGCAACAGAAGTAAATAGTCTCTTTGCTACACTCCTCACTTCTACCTTCTTAATATTGAACATCTTCAACATCACATCCAGATAATGCATCCATTTCCCCTTATTCTCTCTCATCTCCTTATTAACAACCCCCTTCTCCTTCTATCCCATTTCCTCCAAAATACATCTTACATATTCACTAAATCCATTCTTATCTTTTTATAACTTTTCCTTATTTCCAACATATATTAATATTGATTCTGCATCTATTTCCTTTATTACATCTTAATGTATAATTGAATTTATGTCATAAATTTTTTATACTTCTTTCGCCTATAAATCAAACTTAGGTAAAAAATTATATTTGTCTTATATTTATATTTATTCTGTATTTAACTATTCATTTTTTTATTAATTTTGTTTTATTTCTTCAACTTTATTTTAAAAAAACTCTTTCATTTAATTTGATGAACTAATATTATTTTCTTCTACAATATTATTTAACATCTGAGCTAATTTTTTTTTACTTTTTTTAGTACCAAATTCTTCAACTAAATTTTATTTTCTTTCCAAATTTGATAATTACTTATTTAAAGATTCATGTTAAAAATCATTTTCTTATTTAACTTTTAATTAAAATAATCCTTAAACATCATAGAGTTATAATTAATCAGCTTTTCTAATACCTAATAAATATCTATTATTTTGATTTATTTAATTATCAGCTCCATAGTTTATGGCATTAAACTCAAATTTATCATTTTTAGCTTGTATTAATTTTTGATGTATTTGATTTTTATTAAGATTTTAAAAGATATTAAGTTTTAATTTTTTTTCTGGTTTATCTTGTGTTGAATATATAAAATGATTAGGAGGTTAATTGTAAGGGAAATGGACAATTAGAGGTTGATGATTATGAGAGGATATATGTTAAGTATTAAGAATGAGATTATTGTTGAGCATAAATTGATGAATATCTTAAATAAAAAAATAGATAATAATTGTATATAAATAATGACAAATAGATTATAATCTAAAATAAAAGATGATAAATGATAATTTAGATAATAAGATATATAAATGATAATTAAGATGTATGGTATTTATCATGAGTCTTAAAAGTAGAGATGGAAGGAGAGGTTGGCGATATGCCTGGAGTGATTGTACATTTTTAGAATAAGATTGGTTTTGGGTTGCTTGAGTTGAATGAGGTTATAATTGGAGATGGCGAGGAGATTGGTAGTGTGTTCTTCCTACTAGGCTACATTATAAACCTACACGTTAATAATAGCACTGCCATTAAGGGAGTATTGAGCTGCATCTTTGAACCTCACTGCACTCAACGCCTTACACTCCACCATCTCACTCTTCAAAAACCATCTCTCACTCCCATTTACACCCATTATCACTTACGCTATTATTCCTTTATCACTTTAACTACTTAAAAACTCAAAATTTATATTTTCTATCCCAATACATCCTTTTAATTCCCCTACCTTTAATATTTTTTCATATTTGTTTAGTATTTCCTGTTTCTTTTCATTGTAACTCAAACTTTCCTTTATTATTTCTATTTATAACTCCACGTTCTATTTTTGTTATATCATTTTTTATTTTTCTAACATTATATTTTTATTTTACTCTTCTAATTCCTGCACTATCTTTTTAAGATTTTATATCTCTTCATCTAATTTTTAATCTTAATTTTTTTCTTTTTAATTATCTTTAGAATTGTCAAATGTATTTGATATTTTATTTTTAATTTTTTATGCAAATGATTTTCTAGATTTAGAATTTAATTTTTATAATTCTAATTATCTATTTGATTCATCAAGCAATTATTGATGTTTTTCATTTTTCTTTTACGCTTTTATGTATTCTTTTAAAATATTTTTTTATGGTTTATTGTCAGTTAGAAATTGTATTTCAACATTAATAGTTCCTGATGTTTTACCTTTATAAAAAGCTTAAAGAGTTATTTTTTCAAAAACATCAACTTCATCTACTTATAATTATTTTATAAAATATTCTCCCTGGCCTATTAAGTCATGCTTTTCCTCTTTCTCCTCATCAAATATCGTAAAATTTAGTTAATCTCCAATTTAACATCTAAATGCAAATTTCTAATCCCACTTCGGTAATTTCCCTCCCTTTTCATGTGTTTTACTTCTCAGTATTTACTCTTTTCTCTTGTTTATTTGCCATTCCACAAAAGGATCCATTTTACCAAAAGCTTCTGTATCTCTTGTTAAGTAACCATCTATTAAATGAACAATTAATGTTCCATTTATTTTTGACATATCTTAAACCAAATATTAATAATTTTATATTTATTTTCTATCACTATAATAAAATCATTATTATTTATTCATAAAAATTATTAAATAGTATTATTAATATATTTAATTTAGATTAAATAATAATTAAAAATAAATATTTAAATATTAAAATAAACAAATAAATAAAAAAATTAAAAATGAAAAGGTTTATTAAAAAATAGATAATTATAAAAAATAAATTGTAAATATGTAATATGGAAGATAATCAAATTGTAGAAAAGTCAACTTTGTTTTAGAATATTTGTGTTAAAGCAAAGTGGTTAGACTGACTGTTTAAATGAGGAAGTATGACTGTGATTTGGTGATTATCTGGGAAATTGAGATTAAGAGTGGTACCAATTATACTTTAAGATTTAGAGAGAGATATATTTGATAGAGGGAGAGTATAAGACTTTTAAGAATGTAGAAGAACATTTAAAGTGGAGTCCTCCTTGTTAATGGAGATAGATTTGACAGTGAGGAGAAATTGTTTTTAAAAGAGGAGATTATTAGTTTGGAGGATGGAGGAGAGGAAAGAGGAGGCGATGAGGATGGCAGCGAGTGAATAAGAGAGATCAGCACATAACAGACTATACCCTAATATACCTACACTGCCAAGACTGCTTATTGCTAGTCCCTTTGACCATTTTCCACTCACATTCTGTTCTGACTCAAATACTACCTTTCTATCTCCTTCCCACTCTCTAAAGTAAACACTTTTTTTCTAACTTTCATTACAAAAACCCTCCCAGTCCCTATTTTACATCTCCAATTCCTTTAACTCTTTCAATTCTTCTTCCCCAAGTCCAAACATATTTAGCTCATTTTTATATAATTCCAATTATAATTCATATTATTTTTATCTTATGTGTACTTGTTATTACTATTGTACTTATTCTATAACACTTTAATTACTCTCTTCTTTTTATAACATATTATTCTAATCAATTTATACTCTATTCTTACTTACATAATTCAATGCTCTTATTCTATTATACTTTATTACCTTATTTAACATTTTAATCTTTTATTTTTTTATTAATTTATTTTTTATACTTAATATATAACTTTGTATTCTTAGATATTAAATATATTCTTAATGTTAAATATAATCATATTTATTTTTAGTTACATATTAACAATTTTTAATATTATTTATCTTTAAAAAACCAAATTTTATAAATATTCATTTTAAATTATGCTTTAAAATAGAAAAGAAAATAAATTTAATAATTCAAATCAAAAAGAATTACATTTAAAAGACCAATTTCCATTTGATTCATCATATTTTGTAAAAATAGTACCTTACTAAAAGCAGTGATTCATCAATTTATCTTTAATTTACAAATGATCTATATTCTGATTTTCTTCATTGAAAGATTTAATCTATTACATTAAATAATGACATTAATAGAAGGTTATCAAAGCAGGTCTATTGAGTTTCTATTTAAAGTTAGGCTTGTTTTCAATATTATCATAAACTTAAATCTTAAATTTATTTTTTTATTTATTAATTAATAATAATAATAAATTTATTATAAATATTACATGATCTCTAAATATTTATACATCCCTATCTAAATTAACATATGTGAGATCCACATTTTCTAAAAACTCAATTGATCCATACTCGTTTTCAATTTTAAAATTACTTACACTTTTCAACTCTTATAAATTCATTTCTCTAAGTTCTTTAATAGAAGGAAATGTTTTATAGTTAAAATTATTCAAAATAGGTTTAAAATCACTATTGATTATTATTTTTTAATTTTGATAACAAGCTTTCTTTATTTTCTTTTTTATTTTCAATATTTACTTTGTATTATATTCTAATTAATTATCATTTAATCCACTTAATTACTCCACTACATCATTATAATTTCTAAAGTTTTATAAAATATTAATAAACATAATATCATCTTCCGATATTTAATAATATTGTAATTTTTATTCATCTTCAAGAATTTAATTATTACACATTATCTATATATTTTTCATATCTTCATCATGTATTTCTTATTTTAAAAATTGGGAAAAAAACATTTTTTTTAAATTTATTATTTTAGTGTTTGGTTAAATTTTGAATTTAAATTATATTTATTAGTTTTCAATCATTATTTCTATCTTTATTTATATAAGAACATTTTGTAATAATTATTAAAAACAGTTTTATTCATTTTTTTGATTTTAAATCAACTCTATTTAACTTTGTCTTTTATAAATAATTTTATTATTAATTAATGATTTATTTTTATTAATTGGAATTGAATTAAATTTTATTTTACTAAATACGCTTTTAACATCATTATTTTTTAAACTTAAATCCATTTATTTGGGAAATAAAAACTATTCTAATTTATTTATGTATTCCATTATTTTAACTAATATAATAATTTTTATATTAAATATGTTAAGATTAAAAATAAAAATAATAGATCATTAATAAATTATAAAAATTAAAAAATAAAAGTTTAGTATGAATGATAAATTTAATCAAAGGGAAATAGTTAAATGAATAGGACAATGATCACTTCCTTAGACTGTATCTAGAATAGTAGAATCAATCAAGTGAGAAATGGAAGAGGAGTTTATAATAAAATAATCAAGCCTCCAACCTTAGCCCTTAGCCCTTTGATTACCTCTATAACTCCACCATGAGTACTATACTTTGTCTTTTTAGAGATGTCTGAAGGTATCCACAAATCCTGATAAAAGCAAAAGTGAAAAGGAGTTTCTCTCTTCCTTCGTAAATCCTGCAGACTTAGTGTTTGACTTAGGGTTGTGGATATCTATTTCTTCATGAGCAACGTTTAAATCGCCTCCTAATATTACCAATTGCTTTTCCTTCTACAATCCCTTCAAATACTCTCTTAAATCTACATCCCATTCATTTATCCTGTAATCTAACCTTTTGAGACCTTATCCACTATTGGGAACATAACAACCTACTAAACTAAACTTTTAGAATTATAGCATTATCAATCTTCCCTCATCTTTATGCTTTTCTATATCTAATTCATATTTTTATGGCTTATATTTGCTTAGAATTGCTACTCCACTGTATCCACTCAATGGTGGCTTACAACAATTATAAAAAATATAAGGATATTTTTTTCTATATCTCTCTATTAATTTTTATTATAATAAACTTTCTTCATCTATTTTTAATTCGTTTAATATCAAAATGTCCACTTCATTTTCATTTATATAATTTGTAAGTTTCTATTCTTTCTCTATTGCTCTTAAACCGTTTACATTAAAACTGCCTATTATTAATTTATCTTTATCTATTATTCCATCACCTAAATATTCATCAAATTTAATATTTTCCTATTTACTATTTTCATTTGGTTCTTATTTTTCTATTTTTAAATCTTTACTTAATAATAATTATTTTTTATCCATCTTTAATGCTTTAGTTTATTTGATTCCTATTTCCTTGTTCTTAATATTTATTTATTTATTCATTTAAATCAATTTATAAAATGATTTATTTCTTAATACAGAAATAATCATATATTTAAATAAGAATTTAAATATTAATTCAATATTAATTGTAATTTATTAATTATATTACTATTATTATTGTAAATATAATTTAATTTAAAAATCAATAATAAATATTAATTAAATTTAGATTATTTATTATTTATATTTTATTTCAAATAAAATATATAATTAATTGAATTAAATATATATATTAAATTAAGGATTTTATTAATCTTAAAACTTAAATAATAAAATTATGATTGAGAATTAATTTTCTGTAAGTAATGAAGTTTAAAAATAAGATAAATAGAATGATTCAAGTTAGAATTCTGGATCAAACAGTTAAAATAAATCTGATTAAAACAGAAAAAATTCAAATTAATTACAATTAAAACAAAATTTTGACCAAAAAGTAGTTTTACTAGCTCATAGAAATGATTAAAAAGAACTAAAGCAATTGATTTTAAGATAAATATAAAAAAATATTGATATAGATTTAATGAAAATATCTGATGAAAGATCTTATACATTAATTCATATAAGTTGTTTAAACAATTAATATGAATTGTTGAAATTTTTAATTGAAATATAATAGAAATAATTAGAAAATGATAATAAAAATAAATAATATGGTAATAATGTTTAAAAGTCAATAGAGTAATGGGTAAATAAAATAAATAATTTAGGATTTACAGCACTTCATCTTGCAAGTTTTAGAGGAAACTATGTAATTAATAATATAAATATAATATTAAATAAAGTAAATAATAGAATTGCTGAAATATTATGGGGCAGACATAAATTGTATAAACTATTAAGGAATGAATGTATTGCACATGGCAGCTTAAGGCGATTAAGCATTATCAACAGTTTACTTTATTAACAGCATCGACATTAATTAGACTGATAATAAAGGGAGTTCTCCAATCCATTGGGCTGCTTATTCGAGATCAGAGAAGGCGATGAAATTTATGCTGAAATATCCAAATATTAATGTAAATTAGATAGATAAGAGTTAAGGAATGACAGCATTACATTTGGCTATAATAGGAGGTTCATACAAAATAGTGAAAGGACTGTTGTAATATGGAGCAGACATAGAGATAAAAGATAAATTAGGGAAGAATGCTTTGGAAACAGCTATAGAGTTTCAGAATGAAGTTTTAATAGGACTAATTACAGAGTCTATGAAGGGAAGGAAGGAGGGAAGAGTGGCTAGAATGTGCAGGATGGATGGGAGAATTGAGAAAGGGAAGAAGAAGGGGAGTGAAAAAATGTTACTGTATATGTTTATATTGATAATGACTGTAAACTATCTACTGTTATATGTATGCATCGTGCCCTTTGTAAATGACTCTCTCTGGATAATCCTTAATCTCGTTTTTACCTTCCTCTCTATACTTTTCTTCCTTCTTTCCTGGCTAACAGACCCTGGCTACATCAAAAAATCCTCTAACTCCTGTCTCCTACAACTTCTCAAATAACACACTCCTGATTCAATCTGTGCCTATTGTGAAGTCCTTAAACCAAAAAGAAGCAAGCATTGTGAAATATGCAACAGATGTGTTTTAGTATTCGACCATCATTGTCCTTGGATCAATAATTGCATTGGAACCAAAAACCACTTTTATTTCATACTCTTTGCCACTTCTTTATGGATTAACATCCTATTTATTCTTATATTCGTTACTAAGCATATTTCTGACTTCGATCTCAACTATTTCCCCATCTACTTTCCTAACTAAGCTCAATCATTTTCCTATACTTTCTATATCAAACTTTTCATTTCTATTATTATCATAATCATCTCAACTTTTTTTATTTTTCCTATTTCGTAATTATCATTTTTTATTTAAGCTATCTTTGTGTCATTTAAATTTAAAATTTATCTTTAAATAAAACAACTAATGAAAGGTTTGGCTATATTAGTTTATAATCTACATAAAATCTTCCATAATAGAGTTAATCACCTATAGATGTCTAACTAAAATTCTCTAATTAAGTATTCTAACTTTATTATTTTTTTAAGAATTCTCAATTATCAGATATAGCTGAAGATAAATAGCAAATATTATTAAACTAGAATAATTTTGAAAATAAAGAATTTAACTCGTTAAATATTGAGTAATAAAGTTAAAAAAAAATGAGTAAGATAAATAACTGTTATATGATGTGCTTTGGAAATCAGAAATAATTCAGAAATATATGAAAAATATAGATATATATAATTTTATACGAATATATAAATATAAGGATATATATGTGAGAACGGGATTGGTATATAAATATAAATAAGAATATATATAAGAATTTAGGAATTTATATAAGAATATGGGAATATATATAAAAATATGGAAATACATTTAAGAATATATGAATATAATATGAAAATATGAATAAATATAAGACTATTTTTGTTTGTTTATTAGTGAATGAATATAAATCATATAATAATCATATTTCCTCTGCCTTAGTTCTTAAAATAGAGCCAAACGAAATCTGCTAAGAGAATGGTATGGATTACATCTGCTGAGAGAAGACTAAGATAGGTTTCTCCTAGAAGGTAGTATTGGATCCAGAAAAGGATCCTGACAAACCTACTGGCAGCAAGGAAGACTAAGTACTTGCCGATTTTAACATCGACTGTGCCAATTTTGCGCATCAAGTTAATTTAAGGTAACATAGCGAAGGCTTCCAAGTAGAAGCTGAAAGCAATAAAAGCTTCAAATGTAAAATACTTATATCCCGGGTTGAACAGGAAACCTAGCACCAAACAAGTTGGTATAATACTATAAATATTCAGCATGCTTTTTATTTGCACATATTGACTATCTTTATACCTTCTGAACAGAAACACGATGTAACCCTAGATTGCAATGCTTAGTAGTAGCTCCAAGTACACCCATGATATTTCATAAAGACTTGTATCTGTAAACCAAAATATCCTAGCCAAATTTGAAATTGTCAGTATTACTTGTGAGTCTAAACTTAATCCATCCACTGACTTTGTTTTTCTTATATGTATCAAAATGAATGCTTAAGCCACAAACTAAAGGATATATCCTAACGTAAACAATATCAATATTATATCCATCTAATTAATTTACTATATTTTTTTTATATTTTATAATCAAATACTATACAATAACTACACGTGTTTTTTAATATAAATTTATATTCTCTAATTTTTTTATAAACAATTACTAAATTTTTTAAATGAATAAGAAATACATGTTGATTTTAGTATTAAGCTTGTTGTTAAGTTTGAGTGTTTGTGAAGATAACAAGAGAGTAGAATGCCCTGTTATTGGAATAGATTTGGGAACAACTTACTCTTGTGTGGGCATTTACAAAAATGGACACGTAGAAATAATTCCAAATGAATTAGGAAATAGAATAACTCCTTCAGTAGTTTCATTTACAGATGAAGAGAGATTGATAGGAGAAGGAGCTAAGAATTAAGGAACTATAA
>Ga0315908_10001300_pt1 | contig 18853 bp, 8 predicted proteins | sample LakEriMetagenome_12_FD_203520 | JGI IMG/M metagenome (GOLD analysis project Ga0315908, IMG submission 203520) | Freshwater fungal communities from buoy surface, Lake Erie, Ohio, United States - Buoy 4 MA124 | ecosystem: Environmental > Aquatic > Freshwater > Lake > Lake biofilm | place: USA... | reverse complement strand
TTTTCACTACTTATATGTGAGTATCTGTTTTATTTACTTTCTTAAATAAAAATTTAAAAATATTACTTTAAGTATTCTAACTCTTTTATTAATTAACATACTATTGGAATTTATCTATCAATTCTTATTAATTATGAATAGTAGTGGGCTATTTAGAATAATAATGAAGTCTTGGTTCACTTAAAATTATAGATTAATTAAGTGAATTTATGGATTATTAATTATTATTATTTTTATTGATTTGATATTTCAAATTAGTGAGAAATGGTGGATGGGAAACAAAAGCATAAGAATGTATAAGAAAATCAAGAAGTTAATCTAAATTGCAGAAATCATACCTTAAAGAATAGAGTAATAGTTATTATGCTTTAATATCGGGATTAGTTTTAAAATAATGGTAAAGGAAAAAAATGATTTGGTTTTCATTTTGCACTTTAAAATGTTGAGAATTGAGTAAATAAAAAAGTTCGCAGAATGGTAATTATAATAGATTGTTGTTTAATCCTTTTTCTGCTAATAAATGCACACAAGCACTGTGAATGTGGTAGTCTACTATTTTTAACTTTATCTTTATTTCTTTATCATTTTCAATGTCTTTTAAGTTTATCATGTTCACTTTACCTACTAATTACATTTCGTTTTTACTGAAACTATAGAATATTTAAATTTTTTTCCATTATTAGTTATTTTATTATAAACTAAATTCAAATAACATACTTCGGAAATTTACTTTAATTTTAGATGTATTTTCATTATTATCATTTATAGTATTAATATAATATTCATTATTATTTTTGTTATCATAATTTTCATTATTATTTTTGTTATCATAATTTTCATTATTATTTTTGTTATCATAATTTTCATTATTATGATTATTAACATAATTATTATTGTTGTCATTATTATCATTAATACTATTATCATCATTTTCATGATTATCATTATTATCATTATTATCATTATTATCATTACTATCATTATTATCATTGTTATCATTATTATTTTTTTTATGATAATTATCATTAATATCATAATTATTATAATTTATATCATGATTTTTATCCTTATTTTCATAATTATTATCTTCATCATTATCATTATTATCAAAATTTTTATTATGACCTCTTTTTAGTTTGTGATTGTTAAAAATGAATACACTTAAATTTTATTATCAATCTATTTATATAATTAATCCCCAATTACTAAATTAAGATTAAATGTTTTGTATAATTAAAGTTTAATTTTATTTATGATATTTAGAAATATCGAGTTTTTATTGATATGCTATTTTAGCTTTCTAAAATATCTTATCTATATTATGATTAAACTCTTAAACATTTTCCTCTATATCTATCTCTGATGGACCGTTAAAAAAATAAGATTAATAATATATTATATCTTTAACTTATTTATCATTGATTTTTTCATCAATAATATTTGTTTTATTTTTCTAATAATTTATTAATTAATCAATAATAATAAATTTTTAATTATAAAATGGAATTTATTCAACAAAATCAATTTCAGGTTTTACAATATCAAATTTCTAAGTTACTTATAATCCTTAAAAATTATTTTTAATTATTTCAACTAATTCCGATTTATCAAAAATTTATAATTGATTAAATAAACTTTAATTATCTTAACAAAACATAATACTATTATTTATTAATTTATAGATTTATTAATTGGTTAATTTCTTAACTAATTGTTGTTAGTTTTTTAAATTTTTTTAAATTCATCCTATATTTTTTATATAATATTCAAATAAATATTAATAAAAAATACTTATTAATTAATATAATAATTATTTTTATCTTTGATAATTATCGTTATCATTTAATAAATTTTATATTTTTTATTTTTTTTTAAATAATTAGTTGAGTTTGCTTGAACCATTTAAAATTAGATTAATAATTTTACAACAATATTTATCATTTAAATTTATCATAAAGCCGTTTATTATTATTTATTTTATCAAAATATAACATTGTAAATCAATTGATAAAAAAAACATTTCATAAAGAATTTATTAATTTAAATTTTTAAATAATTATTTTATTTCACATTAATTATTATTTTTAATTTGATCTTTTTCTTATTGATGCATATCTTTTTTATATATAATTTAAAGTGTTTAAACAACATAATTTAAAGACTAATTATCAAATATTTTATTTTTTTTAATATTAAATTTTAATTAATTTTAATTTTTTATAAATTGAACTAGATTTAAATTATTTACATATTAAATTAAAATATTTTTATCAATAAAAACATTTTAATTTTTATTGATAATTAAGTTTATTTATTCTAAATTGTTACTATAATTTTAAAATTATTAATTATTATTATTTTAATTAATTAGATATTAATTATGTAAAATTATATTTTTTTATATCTTGTTTTAATCGTTTTAATTTAAAATTTTTTATGACTTTAATTTATTCTATTTATTGATTAATTGAATTGGTTATGTATAATTTATATATCTCATTTTGCAATTTTATTTTTTTTATTAAATTTAATAATTGCTATCACTATACCTAATCCTTATTACTATTTATTTACAAACTTCTTATTACAATTATTGAATTTATTCCTGCTTTTGACTTTCTAAAAATTACTATTCTTAATTTTAAATAATCCTTTTATGCTTTTCTTGAAAGATATTGACAATATTATTTATTTATTATTCTTCAAATAACAATTAATTTATTTTATTTTAGTTTTAAATTTATTAAATCTTTTAATTTTCTAATTAAACTATTTAGTCTTGTTAATAATAATTAATTTATTACTTGATAATGTTATGTTATATAAATTAATCTTATTCAAATTAATTATTATTAAATAAGTTTTATAAGTAAAAAATATTTTTTTATTATTAATGATTTATTTTATTGAATTAATTATCTTAAATTTCTATTTAACTTTTCTAATTTTAATTAAAATTAATAAATTAGTAAAAATCAGATTAATTATTGTTTTAATTAAATTAAATATCATAATATTCCTAAACTGGTAACTAATTAGTACGAGATTATTGTATATTATCATCGATAATTTAATTATCACTTTATAATAAATAATTATCTCATCCAAATGTATATAATTAATTTTATATAATGTTATTATTTTTATTATTATTTTAATCGCAATAATTTAAATTTAATATATTTTTTGTATTTATATTCTAATAATTATTTTCATTAAAGTAACTATTTGTATTTTTACAATTAGTAATATAATTTTCATTATTATTGATAAGTTTAAAATTATTATTATTTAAACAATAATCTTTATTTTAAATATTTTGATTGTTATTTTAAATAGAATCAAATTAAAACTGATTTTAATTTAAATTAAAAGGAATTTAGAACAGTTAAGTAGTAGGAGGTATTTTTTTATTTTTAATAATATTAAAACCTTAATTATTAGAATTAGAATCTTAATGAATATTTGAACCATCTTTGCTTTCAATAATAACAGGTAATTGATTATTTAAAAGTTTATTTTAAAAAAATTAAATAAACATTTGATTATGATAGCTTGATTCAAAAGGGATTAGTAATTAAGTTATTTCTAAATTATGATTCACTTCTTAACTCTATATTCCATTGCTATTGTTATAAATTAGTGTTTAAAAATCATAGCTTTTGTATATTTAAACATATATCAAATTTTATTATATGTTTATTCAATTATCAAATAATTCTTCACAATTTATTTCAACACTAAAAATTCTAAATTATTTCATATTAATAGGACTTATTCTTTCGCTATTTAATATTAATTAATTTTATCCTTATCTTATTATTATTTTACTAACAAAAGTTTTATTATTTTAAAATTTCCCTTTAATTTTTATTTGATTGTTTTCAAACTATATGCTATAAATTATGCTACTTTTTTTCACAATCAAAATCAAAATGTTTATATATTTTAAATCAGGACTTTAATTAATATTACAACTCATATAACTATATTATTTGCCCTAAAATCTATATTTATTTAAACTTAGGAAATCTGTTATTTATTAAAATAAATTTATATTAGATTTAATTAAAATTTGTTCACTTATTAATTAAATATTTTCGTTTTTATAATTTATATTATTTTCTTGAACATCTTTCATTAATTATTTATCTTTTTTCATTATGTTAATCAAAGATATTGTAATTTATTATTGATTTAATTAATTTATAATATCAGTTAAATAATTATCTATAACAAGAGGTTCTTAATGATTTTATTCTCTTATTTCATAAATTTTTTAAATTAAAAAACTATCTAAAGTTTATTAATTCATTTAATTATATATTATATTCAAATTTCATTTATATAAAATTTATTGCTAAAATACTTAAAAAGTACAATTAATATTTTTAATTTTATTATATATTATATTTATATAAATTATTATTACATTTAAGATATATTAATTTAAAAAATATTTAAAAATATTTAAAATATTAAATATAGTTTAATTTTTGGATTAATTATTAGTTAATGAGTAATTTAATTTATAATTAAATAACCAAATTTTATAAAATCATTAATATATTATTATATAGTGAAATAGTTATTTAAAAATAAGTATTATATGATATTTTTTATTATATATAATTACTTTAATACTAGTGTTAATTATTTATAAATGGAGAATAATGATAGTATTTATTATACTTCTGATTCAGATTTAGAGTATTATTATAGTTAAATTAGTGAAAAATAAATTTAATAGGAGAAATAAGATTAATAATAATAAAATTAAAACTTAAATTAAATTTCTATTATCTAATCTTTAGCCAACGATTAAATTATTTCTATTATTGATGAATCTATTAATGAAAAATTAAACAATGAAAACAACTATCAAATACTAAATGAATAAGATAATAATGAAATAAATAATAATAATTATTTAAATAATTCGCAGTAATCTTTTGTTGTAATTTAATAATCTTAAATTAAAAAAACAATTAAAAAAAGATTAAAAAAATCTAATAATCTTACTAATAATAATAGCTAAAACAATCAATTAATAAATGAAAATATTAATAAAAGAAAAAAGAAAAGAAAATGATTTATAATATTTTAATTAAATAAGAAACTAAATATAATTAAATTTTTCTTATTTTTATTTAAGAATTATTTATAATATATTCAAATCAATTTATTATTCCTAATATTATTAAACTAATTATTTTTAACTATATTCTGATTTATTAATTTTTCTCTCATATTTATTAGTTAAATATGTTATTTTTTTAATTCCTCTCTCATTTTTGAATTTTCTTAAAAATTTTATTAATTTTTTCTTTCATCAGCTTAATTATATTATTTACTTTATATATTTTATAATTGTTATAAATATTATTATTATTGTTACTAGATATTTTTATCTTGATTAGATAATTCTTATTATTTTTATTGATTTTAAAATAATAAATAATTTAGTTATTCCATTGATATATTATTAGGATTATATCTAGCGTATATTTAAGAATTTAATTTATTTTATTCTAATATTTGATTAACATCCTATGGTTTTTATATATAACTAGGGATTTGATTAAACTAATTTTGAATATATTTTTTATTATTAAATTATTTTTATAATAAACCTAAGTCTTTATTGTTTTCATTAAAAATTTATTAATAAATCAATTATTCTTTTGAGTTTTATTAGTTATTAATCGAAATTTAACTTAAGTTTTAACTTTATTAATTTATAAATTCATCATTTTAATATATATTATTTTAATACTAGTCATTTTAATTTTTATAATCTTCCTGATATTATTATTTTAAATTCTAGTCATTATTTTTAATTAAATTTTCCCCTAAATTTTTAAATTTACTTGCATTAGCAGTAGTCATTGCCGATTCTCCAAAATATTTATTAATATTTTTATAGAATTTTTTATCTTCGTATATTTCTTATTATTTTTGAAGACTTTAATTCTTGAAAACATTTAAATTTTGTTCATTTCCTATGAAAATATAAATAATAAAATAACTTTATAACATGTTTTATGCCATAATATTTTGCTTTCTAAATGTAATATCAGGTGTGTATCCTTTATAAAACTCATTATAATTTTATTCAAATTTAATTTGATCTTCTTCTTTAAATTATTCTTTCTATTGAATTATTTCTTAATCTTTTTTCATTTTTTCTATCAATTATCTGTTCTTTAATACTTTCGGAATATAAGTTCCTACTTAAGTTCCTTCAATATCATTCACTTGTAAACTTCTATCATAATTTAACTGACTGTAATTTTTCTTAAAATCATGTTAACTTTAATAAAAATTCAAATTTACTTTATTTCTAAATGATCTTTGAAGATATCATTTTTTTTAATTTCAGAATTAGGAACTCTAAAATGTTTTTTATAAGTATCGAGTATTTATCTGGTTTGATCATGATAATTCATTTTAATAAAATATACAAATATGTTATATTTGATAAATATTAATTAAATATAAGTAAAAATTGATAAATATAAAATAAATATTGATAAATATAAATTAAATATTAATAAATAAGAGTAAAAATAGAGTAAAATATAAAATAAAATAGAGATAATATATTAAATATAAATGGATAAGTTATGGGTAGATAAACACAGGCCTAAACAGCTTTAAGATTTAGATTATCATGATGAACTTAACTAATTACTAGGAAAACTAGCATAAGCAGATGACTTTCCTCATTTGTTAGTGTATGGACCAAATGGAGCAGGTAAGAAAACAAGAATTATGTGTTTTATATCTGAATTGTTTAAGACTTAAAATATTTACAAAATGAAGAGTGAATTTAGAGAATTTAAGAGCAAAACTAGCACTTAAACTGTAGAATGTAGAGTAGTAAGTAGTAATTATCATATTGAAGTTACTCCTAGTGAATGTGAAAATGGAGATAAATTAATAGTATAATAACTTATTAAGGAAATAGCAGGAAGCAAGAACATTTCTTCAAATATGATAATGAATTAAAATAATAATAATAATAATAATAATAATGAGAATGAAAATAAGAATATGAAAAATATAAAGATAGTGATAATAAATGAGGCAGATATGTTAAGTAAAAATGCTTAAGCGAGTCTAAGAAGGACAATGGAGAAATACATATAAAGATGCAGAATAATAATGGTTTGCGAGAATATTGGAAGAGTGATGCAACCATTACGTTCAAGATGTTTGATGATCAGAGTGGCAGCACCTTCTACATTGCAAATGTTTAAAGTATTGTCTTTGACTGCCTCTAAAGAGAATCTCAAATTGGACTAAGATGTTATAGAGAAGGTTATTAATAATTCAGATAGGAATTTGAGGAGAGCTATTATATTGTTGTAATAGTATAAACTGGAAATCAATAGAAAGGCTAATCATATAGAAAATAAATAGTAATGGAGGATTGCTATTAGCAGTATAGCATTGGAGTTAAGTACTAGTTAGAATCCATAAACTATTAAGAAATTGAGGGAATGTTTTTATGATTTGTTAGTTAATTGTGTCCCTAGTGAATTAATTATTAAGTATATTGTACATGATATGATGGAATATATTGAAGAAAAAACTCAAAAAAAATTATTGGTTTAGAGTGCAGCTTATCATGAGTGTTTAATGTAGTAAGGTTAGAAGGATATTTTTCATCTTGAAGCTTTGGCTTGTAAAATTATGTTAATCATTAAAAAGATTGATTTGGACGAACTCAATTAATTTATATGAATTTATATTAATTATTCATTATTATTATTATCATCATTATTATCAATATTATTTTAACTATCATTATTATTATAAAAAGTGTTTATAGATTACATATATCTTAATTTTTAATATTGATTTTATATTAATTTTATTATTTATATTTATACTCATATAATTATAACTATATTCTTATATCATTATTATTTTTATTATTTCTTTAAGTATGATAAATTTTATTATTTTATATTAAATATTATGAAAAATATTTTATTTTATTAATAATAATAGTTATTAATATTATTATTATTAACATGGATCATAATTAATAGTTAGGGGAAGTATTAACCATTCTAAAGGCTACTTTACCACATTCATTCATTGTTTCTTTTTGATTTCCACATTTAATTTCTCCATATTAAGTAACACAACTTTTATAATTTTTATATTCCTCTGGACATTCCTTCTGGATTATTTTTGATCTTGGAGCACTCTCTTCTTCTCTTGGGAAACTATATATATAAATTATCAATATTTAATATTTCTAATTTTTTAATCTTCTATATTTATCAATATCTTTTTTTATATTACTAAATTGCAGTGCTGGCTACTTAGGAAGATCTCTTCTTTCCTGAAGAAAACATATATGATCTAGATTCCATTTTTAAATATTATATCTTTTTATTATATAATAATCAATTCATAAATATGTAATATAATTTTATTTTAATATTAATTTATTTTAATCGAAATTTCATTATTTATTATAAAAAATAGTTTCTAAAATTTTGAAATAATTTTTTTATTTAATACTTTTTTAATCTTTTTTGCATTGTTATTACATTAACTTAATTTTATGATAATAAAAATTTATATCTATATAATTATTTTTTTTTGATGAAATTTTTTCTAAAACTTTTATTAAATGATTTAATTTCTTTGTTTCTTTGCTCGAAATAACTTAAAAACATGTTTTTTAAATATCTTCCAATTATTAAATGAATTAATTAATATCTACATTTTCTTATTATAAATCTTTAAAATAAAATATTGTTCTTTTAAAATATTTGAACAAATTTTAATTAAAAATTAAAGATTAATATTTATTGATTTTTTTAAAAGAGCATTAAACTATACATTTAATATCAAAATAAATTATATAAATAAGAAAAAAAATACCAAATATTAAAAATAAAACAAAATTTATGAATTTCTTTTTTGCAAAAATTGATTGTTTTTGTTGATTTTTTTAATTTATTATTTAAAAAAGTATTTTAAAATAACTTAAAGGTAAAAAGCAGAGATTAATCAAAATAACAATTATAATAAAAGGAATCAAAAATTTTTAAATATAGTTAATTTTATTACAAAATAAATTCAATTTTTTTGATTTAGTAAATGCTAAAATAGGTAATAAAATTGGAGCTAAAAAATAAGAAATACTAATATAATCTGTAAGAGAATTGAAATGTTTACAAGGATAATTACCAATAAATTCATATAAATTAAAGGCATAAAAGCTTTTAGAATCTTCTTTCATATATTTATAAGTATGATTTAAAATAGCAATAAGTAAGTTAAACATAATAATTTATAAAATATAAGCTGAAATAGTTAAAATATTATTATGCATATAAACTTGATTTTAGAGCATTTTATTTTCAAATCTGTTTTCATCAAGATAATTTTAACCTCCTAAAACATTTAAAAATATATTTTAAATTGCTAAATTAATATTTTCATAAAAATTTTACAATCCATTAAAATTTATGAAAATCAGAACTCCAATTATAATATTGATAAAAGTTAATAATAAAAAGTAAAAACCTGTGTCCTTAATTATATTTTATATTATTGATATTTACATTCCTATTTATTTATATAATTTTAGGTTTGAACATATTTTAAAAAATAAAATAGCAATTGATATAGTGGAAAATATTTTATAATCTTTGAAATCATCTTTATATTAACAAAAAGTGGTTTTATTAAATTCAATTTAATTTGGTTGATCATTGAAATAATATTCCCATTGATTTGCCATTATTATAAAGAACAATAAGTCTAATATTGTGCCAGAATTAAATTTGATTTCCTGTTTGTTTATTAATTTTATGAAAAATTCTATCAAAACTCTACAAGAAAAACTAAATATCAATATATAAAAGATTTTTTCAATGATTTAAGTATAGATAAATAATTTTTTGAATTAATCTTAAGCTACAACAAATTTTTTAAAAGAACTTTTTTTATTTTCATTTAATTAATATATTTAAATAAGATAATCAACATATTTTAAATTATTATAATTAAGCATTTTTTCTTCAAATTTCTAATCTTAATTATCGATAGTCAAATTTTTTATCTCCATCCTATAAAATTCACAGAATCCATCTTAATAATTTATCATTACTTTATTACCTTCTTAAATAACTAAATCAAATTCTATAATATAAAATATAATAGCTATAACATAAATAATTAAATCTAAAAAGTTTCTAAATTTCAAACTATTCTAGTAAAAATAAAATTGGTACCAATAATTAAAGTTTTTTTATTCTATACTTAGTATTTAATATAATTTGTTAAAAATATTTTATTAATTTTATTATTATTCTGATTATTATTATAATACCTATTTTTCTTATTATTATAGATTTAATTATTTTTATTATTTTAATTGATCCAATTCATCTAAATTTTCTATCTTCTTTTAAGATTAATAGTTATCAAAATATAAAAATTATTTTTATTATTTATTTTCGATTTTTTTATTATTATTTTCTAAATTTAATTTATTTTTTACAATTTAATATAAAGATATTTATTCAAAAAATTCACCTTTATACTCCCTTTTTCCAATCCAACAAAAATGGATTTGAGAAACTAAATTTTCTGATTATAAAATTCTATTAAAATGTTATTTATTTTTTATTAAAATATCAAGTAAAGTGTTATCAAATTATTAGTATTTTCTTGTTAAGATAATTTAAATAATCTTAGGATTTTATGTTTACTCAATTATATTTATGGCCATATTAATATATTTTTCAGTAAGCCCTTAAATAAATATTTTAAGTTTTTTATGATAATTTTTTAAATTTTTTAAAAATAAAATAATCTAACATATTATGTACAATTTATCAACAAATATTTTATCTATTATATGTATTTGTTGGCTTAAATTTTAAAATAAATCATAAATTTATAATATTTAAAATTCTTTAATATTAGATTAAATTTCAAAAATTAAAAATTATAAACATTTAAATAAAAATATAAAATGTTTTGGATCATTTTTAAATTAAAGTATTTCTAAAAATATTCTTTTTCTTGTTATTAGAAATTAAAAAGTTTTTTACTTCATGTAAAAATATAAAAAAATAAACATTTTTTATTATATAATTTTTAAAAATATTTTTTTATTGATGATTTTTATAATTAAATATGATTCTTCAATGAAACAAAAAATAAAAATATAATTATATTTGTTTTAAATTAATTAATAAACAAAAATATAATTTTATTTGATATCTTTTTAAATAAGTTTTTTAATTAATTTTTAAAAATTATCCTTTTCTTATGTTAACAATTTTTATTTTTAATCAAACAATTTTTTTATATATTTGTTTAAATAATACATGTTTTCTATTTGATATAATTCATTTAAAGAAGCGAAAATCTATTATATATTTTCAATAGGAATAATTTTAACAAGAAATTTAAAAGTATATTTAAAATCATACATAATTAAATAAATTAAAATTTTTTTAATATGAAACTAAAATAATTCATTTTAAAATAATTAATCTATATTGATAGAATTGAAAAGATTAGAATGATACTAAAATTCATTTTTGTTATTTTTTACAATTTATTCAAAAAGTGTTCAATCTTAAAAATTGTTATATTAAGCTACGGCTAAAAATATTAAAATATTAAGATCGACATTATTTTCAAACTCTAGTGTTTTTAATATTAATTATAATTCTTCTTTTAATTTAACATTTTTAATTTTAAATTTTTTATGAATAAATTCCGTAATTTATTCTTACAATTCTAAATTTCTTTCATTGCTATATCCAATATGTTAAATGCTGCAATAATCCTCACTTTAATATTAATCCATTTTATATTTACAATTTTTATAATAAAATATTTTATAAATGTATAATTTTATTCAATTCATATAGTTTATTTTTATATTATTTTTTGTAACATTTATTCTTCATCCTTCAAACTAAATTCTTATTTTTCTAATATTTCTAAAAACTGATTAGTAAGCTATAATTAATTATTATCTTAAACTTACTAAATAACTTAATTTAATTCATTTTTAAGTTAATAACCATTATTTATAATATTTATCAATTTTATATAATTTTAATTTTTTTCAGGAAAATCTGATAATTTGTACTGATTAAAATCATTTTGTAATTTTATAAAATATTGTAAATCTTTTTTCTACTTTAATGCCTAATTTATTTAATATTATTACAAATAAAAGACTTATTTAAATAATATGATATTTATCTTTAATTTTATATAAAACATATTTTTTGTATAAATTAAAAATTATTACTTCATAGAATTTATTTTCCCAACTTTCATAATAATTAAACGTTTTTTTATTAAATTAGGTGATATTATTCATAATGTGTTATTTGATTTGCTGGTATTTAAAATCATAAGTCGAGTTATTATCTTATTAAAGAAATTCAAAATTAAAAAGATTTAAATCATTTTCTCTAAAATTTTTATTTTAAATTTAAATTTAAAAATTTCTTTCAAATTCTCTTTTTTACAATATTTCTAAAAGAATATCAAATTCTTGAGTTTTTACAGGTAATCCTATTCCTTGATTTAACAATTTAAAATAATTAGAATCATTTATAATCAACTAATTAATTTATTAAGAGATATTTTCATTTTAAATTTAACAATAAATACTCTTACATATTATTTATGATTACTATTATGATTATTAGAATTATTATTGTTATTATTAGTGGGCTAAAATACATTATTACTCACAATAAATAAATTCTTTTAACTTTTCAATATATTTAAGAATATTTTCATTCAACTATATAATATAAGTTTTTTCGATAAAGTTTACTGAAATATGTTAAATTTATTTAACAAATTAAGTCCATTAATTCATATTAATTTTATTGAATTTATTATAAGTAAAGTCGGTGACCTTGATATATTGTCCTCTATTAAGTTAATGACAAATCCAACAACAATACTACTTTTTTTCCATAATTTTTAATTAAGATTATCTCAAACCTAAGCACTCCACATGAAACCATTCATTACAATAATCACACATTATCATTAATGTCAATCCATCATGATCTCTTCTGCAAATACAATATTATTGTTTATTTTCTATTTCTTTTTCATCAATTATCTAGAATAATCGGTTGTTTTATTGCTTTATTTTCTTTTATTTTTTATCTTGAATTATCTGGCTTATGTTTTATATAGTTATGTTATTTTCACGGAATAATTTACTAGAAACTCTCATTCTTTTATTATTTGTATTATTTCCTTACTCTTAAATATCTTAATTTTCTTCTATGTTTTAATCATTAATCTCACTTACTTATTATTCTCCTTTTACTTTGAGTATATCTTAATTTTTATTATTGTTAATATAACCAATATTATCGATATTATTAACGCATGTATTATTATTAATCTTTTAAATTTATTCTGAAGTATTTAAATTTTTATTTTTTTAGAAAACAATAATAAGATTATCAAAATCAAATTAATATTTATAATTATTTATTGAAAATTATTAAGGAATTTTATTAAATGAATGAATATCATGAGTATTTTTAATTAAATTTTGAGAGTTAATGTTAGAATAAGGAATTGCATTGAGAATATTTTCTGAAATGTTTTTCCAATTGAGAACATATTTCAAATACTTTTTTATGTAACTTAATTCTGGAATAAAACAAGAAAAATCTGTTTTGATTAACATTTATAAATCATTTAAGGTTTTATTTTCTTTTTGAATTATTTTCCTGCAGCTCTTTATTTGGTTGTAAATTTGATTTATTATTGTATAAATTTGAACTACTTCTTCTGAATAAATCACTTCTTTTTGGAATATGTAATAAAGAATTAATAATTCTGGAAGCTTAAAATAATAATAATATCTCATTTCTTTCTTTTTCTATTGCTTTTTTATTTTCTCATCCTATTTATTATCATTTAATTTTATTTATTATTGTTGCTCTGAACTTTAATCTTATAGTTATACTTATTATTATTGAATTTATTAACTTTACTACTACTATTGTAATTGTAATTAAAAAATATTATTTTTATTTTTGTTAATTTTTTTTTTCTCGATAGTAACAATCTACTTGAATTTTTTTTACCAATTTTCATGTTACTTAATATTAGAATTAATTTTTTAGATTCTGGAGGGAAATTTAGTATCAATTTAAAGTTAATAAGCTTCTTTTAAAAGTTGCTTTTAAGCAAATATATTTAGCTTAGCTTTTTTTTTATAAAGTTTATTATTATTGAGAAGTAAAGAAAAAGAAGTGTAAATACTATTCTTATACTAGGAATAGAACTAATGATAATTATGAAAAGAGTAAATTGATATAGAACTCATCATATAACTATCCTTAATAATTTAAATCTAATCAATAATTTAATTGATACCCTACTACTCAATCTATGTAATTTCATTAAGAATTGACTCATCCTAAAAATCTAGAATTTCCTGTGTATTTATTATCCACTTAATAATATTATAAGCTTCGTCCAACTACTTCTTAACATTATAATTAAGAGGAATAGGATTAATTTATAACTAGTCAATGAGATTAGTAATAAGCAATTTTTAATTAAATAGATAATTGATATTCAATAGATTCCTATTGATGTTATTGATATCAGTAGTATTACTCTTGAAATAAGGGGAAAGAGAATGGACATCCTTTACAAAATGGATATCTGACAACTTAAAGACCTAAAGAATCAGATCATTAGCTTATTACTCCCATTAAGCAGAAGTGGAAAATATTTAACTAATGAATGGTTCGAAAGAGTACATTTTATGTGATAGGATTTGTTTCTTTAAATAAATAATCAACTCTATATTGGTTTATAGTCCAAACACTTTATAGTAATCGATATGGGATAGCATTTTTTATAATTCTTATTTGTCATCGAAGCCGGTTAAGCACATTAGTTAAATATATATTTGCTCAGATTCTTATGTAAATTTCAATAAAAAGTTAGCTATTGCTAGATACCAAATCATCTTCTTTTTCATTTCTTTTAATTATTAATAGTATTTATTATCCATTATAGGGGTTTCCCATCTTTATCTACATTGAAGAATCAACTAGTTGATATCAATTTCTTTGTAATTTAATTCTTCTTATGAGGATTTTTGTTATTTGTAGCTTTCTTCAATTTTGTCAAGTTTGTCTACTATTAGTTTGTCCATATTTTTGTTGATATTTTCTTTTACATTTAGTAATTATTCAAATTCTTCTTAGCTCATGAATTCTATTAGAAAATTGTCTTCTTCTTCTGAGGCTGTTAAAAATTGGTTAAAACTTATTTACCGGTTTAGTATTTTCTCTGTTTTTTCTTGTAATGCTATTACTTCTTCTGAATATTATTCTAATTATTGTACTTCTTCTGTATATTGGTTTTTCTCTTTGAGTTTTCTGAAGTCTTCTTAAACTTCGTTTAACTTATGTCTTAATTTTATTTATCTTTTTATTCTTTCTATTGTTTATTGGTACTCTTGTAAATCTAGTAATTATTAATAGACTTCTATTTCTATTGAATGGCATTAGCCTTCTTTTATTAAGTTATTTAGAGTTTTTTAATTATATTCTTAATTATTTATGTATTTTTGACAGTTTAAATTGAATTGTTTAGCTTATTCATATTATAATTTGAAAATATCAAATTCATCATTTTATATTTCTAATTATATTATACTTTAATATAGTTATTATGCCTTTTTTAATGTTATTTTTTCACTATTATTATCTAAATTACTTATGTAATTATTATTGTTATTATTTCTTGTCTTTTGAATTTTATTAAGAGAATTAATTTAAGAACTAATAGCTTGATATTATAAAAATAAAGGTTAAATTTGAGTTAAGTATTACTAATTAATAATAAATAAACTTTAATATTCATTAACTATTTGTATCAATTATTTATTTGTATTGTTTTTTGAAGTGTTTTAAACTTCAATAAAATTTTACATTTTTATTATCCATTAATTAACTCTGTTAATTTCCTCTTATAATTACAACATTTCTTTTGTTATTATATTAGAGGATTGTGTGCTTTAAAATAATTCAGTTAATTATTCAATTGTGTTTGTATGACTTCTAAGTTATTTTTTTATTTCTTTAGATAATCTATTTGATTATTCCAATTATTCTTTTGTACTTTCTGGTATTTCAAATTTCAGCATTCTTCCTTATTCTAGATATTAACTAAGTTCATTTATATTTACTCTTTATTTTTCTAATTATTTTAGTTCTTCTAACCATTTTTAATACTGATTTTCTCTATTTTCTTTTAATACTTATTAATGTTTGATAATCATATTTTCCATTTGATTTCTTTATATTTTCTTGCCTATTAATTTTAAAATTGGGTAAAATAAGTAAAATTTTGCTTTAAGATAATCATAATCCATTTCATGCAATAATTTTAATGCTTATATTTCATTTTCTTATGTCCTTGTTTCTTAAAGTAATAATCCTCCTTCTAATTTTAATTATTTACTTATTAAATTTTATTAATATTATTATATTTATTTATTTATATAAAATATATTATATTTTTATCATTTTCATATTTAATTATATATAATAATTACAATTTTTTTAATTTGTTTCTTCAAATATTTTCTATACAGTATTGATATAATCTTATAATTAGTCAAAATTATTTCCTTAACTTTTGAATACCAATTTAAATCCATTTTAACTCATAATAAATTTTTCTTATTAAATATTAAATTTAATTTAATCTTGATCTTAAATAAAATTTGGAATTCAAGCTTAATATTTATTCTGATCAACTCAAGTTTATTTTTTGTTATTCCCTTTTTAAATGAAAATATTAGTTTATTTAGATTATGAAATAATTAAACTATTATCTTTGTCCAACAAGTGCTCCATGATAATAATACTAATAAAAATATAAATATAATAAAAAATAGAGTATATAATAGTTTGATATCTAAGATAATGGAAAAGACTATTGTAAAGTTGATATAAAGATATATGTCAACTTCTTCAAAAGTAAAGAGCATTTACCCTTAAGTAAATGAGTTCATAAACATAGAAAATGGTCTTGACAGTAACTTTGTATTGACAAATTTCACAGAATTAAAGGGATGAGGCTGCAAAGTACCTCAAAATAAATTGCTGTAATTCCTCAAAGAAATCGGAGGAGGCAGCATTGGAAAGGAAACTCCAGATTGTGGATTGACAAAAATAGAAGGGACTAAGAAAAGTATGGTGAGTAGTTTGGATTTTTTTTATCCTTCAATTGATAATCCTGAATTGTAAGGAAGGATTGCTTGTTGTAATGTTTTAAGTGATTTATATGCTATGGGAGTCACAACAATTGATTAGGTATTGATGGTCTTGGGTGTTAGTAACTAGATGAAGGAAAGTGAGTAGGAGATTGTTACAAGGATGATGGTCAAAGGATTCGATGATACTGCTTAAGAGGTATTTTATTTATTATTAGTTATATTTACATAATGATAATATAATTAAATGATTCTATTAATTGATTATTATATTTTATTAATAATATTATGATTATAGGCCAAAACATTAGTGATAGGTGGCTAAACAGTATACAACCCTTGGCCAATTATTGGAGGAGCAGCAGTCGCAACAATAAACACTGAAGACATAGTAATGCCTAACAACTTAGAAGAAGGGGATATAATGATATTGACAAAACCATTAGGAGTGTAAATGGCAGTTAATGTGTATCAATGGATGAATAAAAATAACGAGAACTACTCCAAAATACAATCTATTTTATCTCCCTCTCAAATAAAATATGCGTTCAAATAATCAATCTAGAGTATGGCTCTTTTGAACTTGTATGCATCTGAACTAATGAAGAAACACAATAGCCATGGAGCAACAGATGTAACTGGTTTCGGAATATTGGGCCATGCTAATTACTTGGCATAGGTTTAAAAAAGAGAAATAGATATTGTGATTGAAGAATTACCTATTTTTAAGGATATTTATAAGATAGAGGGAATAGCGAGGAATTTTAGAATGAAGGAGGGCTTAAGTGCTGAGACTAGTGGAGGTTTGTTAATTGGGTTTAAAGAGGAAGATGCTATAAAGTTCATGTAAGAGTTGAGTGATAGAGGGTAGAAGAGTTGGAAAGTGGGAAGGGTTCAGGCTGGTACTAGGAAGGGTTATATAAAGGAAGGGGTTATCATTAGAGAGGTTGATCTCAATCAATGACTCAATAACCTACTATCAATTATAAAGTATATATTTAGGAGGAGGGAAATTACAATTTACAATATATTTCTCACTGATCATTAAAATATTTACTTTATCATTATTACTTATATATTATATTATCATATCATTAAAATTGGGATGGGTCTTGGAGATGTTTCCAATATTTGATAATATCACTGTTCATTATTTTATCTACCTTTCTTAACAGAAAAGTAGCAACTTCATCTTCTTATTCAGTGTTATCATCTTGATTAAAAATACTGTCGATTTAATTTTAGGAAATATTCTTGCTTATAGTTAAATCAGGGAAATACAAATTAAATTCCCCGTCATAATTATTGAACTTGATATTTTAATTGAGAATACTATTATGTAAATCAAAATTTTCTATGGCTGACTATTTCTAAATTTAATATTATTTCAATGCTATTTATTTCAATTTGCCGATATCATTTTGGTAGCCTTGAATACTCTTATAGAATTCTTAACCAGCTTTAGTTTTCAAATTAAAAATAAAATTGTTGTCTTGTTGTTGTTCCTCCTTTTGCTCTTCTTTGTCTCGATAACAAAGTCGGTCATATAAGTTCCCCTTTTTTGTATTT
>Ga0315908_10001299_pt1 | contig 18853 bp, 17 predicted proteins | sample LakEriMetagenome_12_FD_203520 | JGI IMG/M metagenome (GOLD analysis project Ga0315908, IMG submission 203520) | Freshwater fungal communities from buoy surface, Lake Erie, Ohio, United States - Buoy 4 MA124 | ecosystem: Environmental > Aquatic > Freshwater > Lake > Lake biofilm | place: USA... | reverse complement strand
AGACTTCTCTGTCTTGCTTTTTTGGAATGTGTTGAATTACTTCTCCAGTTTTAAAAATAAGCACATGGGGTACTGCTCGAATGAGATTCTTCGTCGCAAGATTCATGAATTCTAAAGCATTTATTTTCGCGAAGATTGCCTTTTCTGAATACTCATCTGCTAATTCTTCTAGGATAGGTTTAAGGCTTTCGCATGGACCACATCCTGGGGAATAAAAATCAAGCACGACAATTTTTTCAGATTCATTCAGAATCTCATTGATATTTTCTTGGGTTATTTGGATCAATTTAGACATGTTTTTAATTTTTTTGTGAAACAAAATTAGTGGGTTGTTATAACTAGTTTTTATCGATTTAATCTATTTTTAAATAGGATGAATCGATGAGTTGATTGCTTGTGAATTCGACTCAATTCAAGTGAGCCTTCCGCACTTGTTCGTAGTAATTTTCTAGAATTTTATCGAACAAGTAAATCATTAAAACGATTTCATTCGTGTTTTCACAATGCGAAACGATTTTTTGGAAACAAGAAACCTTACTTGTGCTTTCATGGCGCGATACAATGCAGATCTGTTCGAGCATTGAAAAGCGGAACATATCGACTCCCATGGATTCGGCAATGCTTTCTGCTTCCTTTTTAACGATGACAAGTTGATGCTTCGGTTTCTTGAAAATGCGTCTTTTCAAACGGCGGATTAATTTTTTCATGGTCTTTCGTTTTAGTAATTAATTCATAGGTTCGAAGGTATATCGTGATAGGTATAGTATTTTTCAATTATATTTATACTTCCATTGAATTTATCTATATGCTTTCCATCCAACAAATGCACTATCTGGTGGTGCTCAGTGAAACCAGAAATTTCGTTCGGGCAAGTGAACTTTGCCATGTAACGCAGCCAACGCTATCGATGCAGGTAAAAAAAGCAGAACAACTGCTCGGACATGTAGTCTTTGATCGCGACAGAAATCCGGTCGAACTAACACTTTTCGGTCAAGAATTGATTCCCGTGTTGCGCGATATTCTGAACGAGGAGCAGCGCCTATCAACGATTACCGCCAAATGGAATGGAACCTACAAGGAAGAAATTCGAATGGGTGTGATTCCGACTGTGGCGTCTTACCTTATTCCAGAATTGTTCACGAAATGGAAGGCGCATTTACCTGGTGTTCAATTGATCATTGAAGAGATGCGTACACCAGATTTGTTGGTGGCGATGATGAATAAACAAGTGGACTTGGCAATTCTTGCTGGACCAGTGAGTGATCCATCTTTTCGAACAATTCCATTGTACCAAGAGGAAATTATGGCCTACTCAAAGGAAATTGAAACTTCAGAGGTCGATATCGCACAGTTGACGGATTTACATCCATGGCTTTTGACCAAAGGAAATTGTTTACGCACGCAGATGGTCAGTTTCTGTGGCATTCAAGAAGGAAAAGAGAGTGCCAATTGGAGTTATGAAGGGGGGAATGTCGAACTACTCATGAATATGGTGGATCAAGATGGCGGCTACACTTTGGTTCCAGAGTTTTACCGCATGACAAAGAATCAACGCGATTTTCTGAAACACATTCGTTCGGGCGCTGGCAAAAATTATCCTGCGCGCGAAATTATTGCATTGGCGGGACACCGAACGACGAAGTGGGGATCCATCGAACGCATGATTCGTGAAGTTCAATTGTCTTTTAGGGCAAGGTCAAACAAACAATTGGAAGTCCTCAGTTGGAATGGATAGTTTATGCAGGAAAATTCAATTGTTGATGTTCAGCGATACGAACTGCGGCTCCTGCGTTTTGTTGAATGAGTGCGTCTGCCTCGTTTTTTATTTCACTCAAACGACTTGTGACATCAGTTATCCTTGCAGAAAGTGATTTCGTGTCTGAGACGGAAAATCCAATGCCCGCATCAATAAATTGTTGTGCTTCCGGAAAACGGTTAAACTTTGGACCAAAAAGCACCGGGATTCCATACACAGCGGGCTCTAAAATGTTGTGAAGTTTACCAGAAAACCCACCACCGACATAGGCAATTTTCGCAGATCCATACGCACTTGATAGATGTCCGATGGTATCCAAGATCAATACCTGACAATCTTTTGTATCCTTTTCTGTGAAACGAATGCAACTTTCCCCTAATGCTCTTTTCAACGATTGAACATGTGCTGCATCGATATTATGCGGAGCAATGATGCATTTTATGGTTGGGTTGATCTCAATCCAAGGCAGAATGATCGCCTCATCTTGTGGCCAAGTGCTTCCAAAGATTACGGCTTGTTGTCCTTGTAAAAACTCTTCAATCCTAGGATTACGCTCTCGTTTATCCCTGGTTTCAATGACCTTGTCGTAGCGGGTGTCGCCTGTAATGCTCACATGTTTAATTCCGATAGAATGAAGTAATGACTTGGTCGCTTCATTTTGAACATAGAAATGGTCAAAGTTGCGCAGTGATCGTCGAAAAAACCCACCATACCAGCGAAAAAAACGATGCTCGGGGCGGAGTAAAGTGCATATGGAAAAAACGCTAGTCCCCGATTTTTTTAATGCGTCAAGGTAATTTGCCCAAAACTCATACTTCACAAAAAATGCTTTTTCTGGCTTAAAGTGCGATACAAAGCGCTTGGCATTTTTCGGTGTGTCGATGGGTAAATAAAGTACAAGGTCGGCGGGGTGATTTCTTTTGTGGTAATGCTGCATTCCGGAAGGGGAGAAGAAGGTAACGAGAATGGTATGGTTCGGATGCGAGACGCGCATTTCGTGCATCACAGGAATGGCCATGTCAAATTCTCCAAGAGAAGCACAATGAAACCAAAGGACAGGTTTAGTCGATTCGGGAAGATGTGAAAAGTAATGTTTGCGGCCCTTCACCCATTCCTTTGCTTTGGGATTGAAAAGCGAAGCCAAACGAATGGCAAGTCCGAAAAGGTGAATGCTGATGTTATACAACAAATACATCAGTCGAAATAGTAATCTTTGACTTCACGTTTGTAGAACGGAATAAACCAACCTAGACGAAATCCATATTGGAGGTCAAACATTGTTTTTTGTGAAACGGGCACATCGGGTTGATCAAAATTGATTGTACGTTGATTTTTAGTGAACCCTTGTTGACAATAAAATCCTCCGTAAAAGTTGTAATATCCACCGTCGGCTAAAAAGGCATAGCCCACAAATTGATGCAGGTTAGGACCTATAGACAGTCGATCATACCCTTTTTTGTAGTCGAGCTCCAATTGTGGAATAACTTGATCTTGTGTTTCAATGCGCAAGCGATGCAGTAAAAGTCCAACTCCACCGTGAAGGAAAATTCCAGAGTTTTTATTGCTAGATAAAACGGGTATGACTTTACCGATGGAGAGGTTAACATGCATTCCTCTGGAATAAACCAATACCTTAGCGATATCACCGTTTACATCAGTAATGTTTCCATATGAATCTAACAAGTGGTCAAAAATATGATTAAAAGAGGTGTCTAGGTCATTGCCGAAAATGAAATTGGCTTCCATTCCCAAATACACATTCTTGTTTGTTTTGTATCCAGCCATAAATCCGGCATGATTTAAGTAACCATAGCGATTGGCCAAATCTCCACCTGTCCAGTTCCCTCCGTAATGAACTCCAACCCAGGGTGTTCCAATAATAGAGTCTGTCACATTCCGCTGACCAACAATGGTGAGCGAAAGGGCAATGAAAGTGAGTAAAACAATTTTCCGCAGCATGGCTCAAATTTAAGGTCATTTTAGGATGTGAATGTTAAAAACGAGGAAAATGTCACTTTGATTGTGTCAATTCATTGAATTCTCATATTCAAGCCCCCATTTTTTGAATGTCTTTTCTCATAATCGCTATCGAATTCGTACCTTTGTCCACTTGAACTGATTAATTGCATTCTTGAATGAAAAAGATTCAAATGGTCGATCTGATGACACAGTACCAGCAGATCAAAACAGAGGTTGATACGGCACTGATGAATGTCATTGAAAATGCGCAGTTTATCAACGGTCCAGATGTTCAACTGTTCCAAAAAGAATTGGAGGAATATCTAGGTGTAAAACATGTCATTCCGTGTGCGAATGGTACAGATGCACTTCAAATAGCATTGATGGCCTTGGATTTAAAGCCAGGGGATGAGGTAATTACTCCTTCATTTACCTATATCGCAACTACAGAAGTAATGGCTCTACTTGGCTTAAAGCCTGTTTTTGTTGAAGTAGATACAGATACGTTTTGTATTGACCCCAACACCATCCACGCTGCTATTACAGAAAAAACAAAAGCAATTGTTCCTGTACATTTGTATGGTCAAGCAGCCAATATGGATGCCATCATGCACATTGCGAAACAGCATAATTTACATGTCGTAGAAGACAATGCACAAGCGATTGGCAGTGACTATTACCACAACGATGGATCGGTTTCAAAGACCGGGACCATTGGAGACATCGGTTGTACTTCATTCTTCCCATCAAAAAATCTAGGATGCTACGGAGATGGTGGTGCGATTTGCACCAATAACGACGAGCTTGCAGCGAAGATGCGCATGATTGCGAATCACGGACAAAGTCAACGTTATTACCACGATGTTGTTGGGTGTAACTCTCGTTTAGACACCATTCAAGCGGCCATTCTTCGCATTAAGTTGCCACGTTTGGATGCTTACATCGATGCGCGCAGAAAAGTTGCGGATCATTATGATGCGTTTTTTGCGGCTTACCCTCAAATAAAAACCCCCGTTCGAGGTAAAGAATCTCGCCATGTGTTCCATCAATATACCATGCAACTGACTGGTATTGATCGTGATGCGCTCGTGAGTTTTCTTGCTACGAAAGAGGTGCCATCTATGATTTACTACCCAGTACCGGCACACCGACAAAAGATGTTTTCTGCTTTCGGAAGTGCATCAACAGTATTGCCTGTGACGGACGCGCTAACTTCTTGCGTAATGTCCTTGCCTATTCATACAGAAATGGAGCAAGAACAACTTGATTTTATCTGCGCATCAGTTGCGGAATTCATAACAGCCCATTCTTAATTTGGAATGAAAAAAATTGCAGTCGTAGGAACAGGATACGTTGGTCTCGTGACGGGAACCTGCTTTGCCGAAACAGGCAATCAAGTGGTTTGCATTGACATCGACGAATCAAAGGTTGAACGCATGCGCAATGGTGAGGTTCCCATTTTCGAACCGAATCTCGATGTCTTGTTTGAGCGAAATTTGCGTACAGAACGACTCAATTTTACAACAAGCCTCGAGGTAGGTATTAAAGACGCTGAGATTATTTTTCTCGCACTTCCAACTCCTCCAGGTGAAGATGGCTCTGCGGATTTGAGCTACATCCTTGGTGTCGCTGAACAACTTGGACATCTGCTTTCGGATTATGCTGTGATTGTAGACAAGAGTACAGTGCCTGTAGGAACAGCGGACAAAGTAAGAGAAGCAATTGCGAAAAATGCACGCTGCCAATTTGATGTGGTATCCAATCCGGAATTTTTGCGAGAGGGTTTTGCTGTAAGTGACTTTATGAAGCCAGACCGCGTGGTGATTGGGGCAAGTTCTGAAAGAGCGCGCAAGGTCATGGAACAGTTGTACAAGCCTTTCGTTCGCCAAGGAAATCCAATCATCTTCATGGATGAACGTTCTGCGGAACTGACCAAATACGCTGCGAATTCGTTCTTGGCAACAAAGATTACCTTCATGAACGAGGTGGCAAATTTCTGCGAGTTGGTTGGGGCTGATGTAGATAAAGTACGTATAGGAATTGGATCGGACGACCGCATTGGGAAACGATTTTTATTTCCAGGTATCGGCTACGGAGGATCTTGCTTTCCAAAGGACGTTCAAGCACTTGTAAAGTCAGGGAAGGAAAAGGAATTCAACTTCCGAATTTTGGAAGCGGTCATCGACATCAATAATGATCAAAAAAAGGTATTGCTGCCTAAAGTGAAAAACTATTTCCGTGGCAATTTAACCGGTAAAAAAATAGCGATTTGGGGACTGGCGTTTAAACCAGATACGGATGATATTCGCGAAGCACCAGCATTGGAAATTATCGCTTACTTACTGAAGGAAGGGGCTGTGATTTCAAGTTATGACCCTGAGGCAATGCCTAATGTGAAACAGCGATTTGGTGATCAACTTGAGTTCTCTGGTTCAGAATACGACGCGTTGCACGCTGCAGATGCACTCATAATTTGCACCGAATGGGGAATTTTCAGAAATCCAGATTTTGAACGAATGGCAAAGGTCATGAACGACAAGGTGATTTTTGATGGCCGTAACTTGTTCGATGTGGACGAAATGACCGAAAAAGGATTTTATTACAATTCCATAGGAAGACGGACAATTGAATCGTAATCATGAAAGAGCAAAAACGGATATTGATAACGGGAGCAGCGGGATTTTTGGGATCCCATCTCTGTGATCGTTTTGTGAAGGATGGTTACCATGTTATCGGAATGGACAACCTTATTACTGGTCGCCTAAAAAATATTGAACACCTTTTCAAGTTGGAGAATTTTGAATTCTATAATCATGATGTCTCAAAATTCATACACGTATCAGGCAAGTTGGATTATATTCTGCACTTCGCCTCGCCGGCAAGTCCAATTGATTATTTAAAAATTCCAATTCAAACCTTGAAAGTGGGGTCTTTGGGTATTCACAATTGCCTTGGACTTGCAAAGCAGAAAGGTTCACGTATTTTGATCGCATCAACTTCTGAAGTCTATGGCGATCCAACGGTTCACCCGCAAAATGAAGATTATTGGGGAAATGTCAATCCTGTTGGTCCCCGAGGCGTGTACGATGAAGCAAAGCGTTTTCAGGAAGCGATTACCATGGCTTACCACAATTTTCACGGTTTAGAGACACGTATCGTTCGAATTTTCAACACCTACGGTCCACGAATGCGTTTAAATGATGGACGGGCTTTACCTGCTTTTATCGGTCAGGCTTTACGTGGGGAAAACATTACCGTTTTTGGTGATGGTTCACAAACGCGTTCGTTCTGCTACATTGACGATTTAGTAGAGGGTATTGTTCGTTTATTGCATAGCGATTACCATATGCCAGTGAATGTGGGCAATCCAGACGAAATATCGATTCGTGAATTTGCAGAGGAAATTATTCAGCTTACAGGCTCAGATCAGCAAATTATCTACAAGGACTTACCTGTTGATGATCCAAAACAACGTCAACCAGACATTACGCGTGCAAAGGCAATTTTAAATTGGGAACCTACTGTAAATCGCGCTGAGGGATTGAAGATTACCTACGATTATTTTAAAAGTTTAACCAAAGAAGAGTTGGAACAGACAGATCACAACGACTTCGATAAATACATTATTCGCTGATGGCATATTTTGCGCACGAAACAGCAGTAGTCGATGAAGGATGTAGCATCGGTGAGGGGACAAAAATTTGGCATTTTTCACACATTATGCCTGCTTGTATCATTGGAGAACGTTGTAACATTGGACAGAATGTGGTGATCTCACCAGAGGTACATTTGGGTAATAACGTGAAGGTGCAAAATAACGTGTCTATCTACACAGGGGTTAACTGTGAGGATGACGTTTTCTTGGGTCCATCAATGGTTTTTACCAATGTGATCAACCCGCGCAGTGCAGTGAACCGTCGCGAGCAATACGCAAAAACACATGTGGGCAAAGGTGCAAGTATTGGCGCCAATGCAACGATAGTATGTGGTCACGATATTGGTGCTTTTGCTTTTATCGGTGCAGGCGCGGTGGTGACGAAAACGGTGCTTGCTTATGCACTCGTTGTGGGCAATCCTGCCAGACAAATAGGATGGGTAAGTGAATATGGTCATCGTTTGTCATTTGACGAAAACGGTCATGCCTCATGCCATGAAAGTGGACAGGAATATGAGTTGAAAGCAGGCGAAGTGAATCGAATTCATTAATATTGATTAGAGTTTTATAGTTTATGACAGCTGAAAATAAAGTACGATTTGCAGTAATCGGAGCCGGACACATCGGCAAGCGTCACGCAGAAATGATTCGTCGTGATGAGGAGGGTGAATTGGTAGCCATGGTGGATGTGCGTTCGAAAGAGGAATGTGGAGTCCATGATTGGGATGTTCCATTTTTTCACACATTTGATGAATTGTTAGCCTCAGGTTTGGACTTCGATGTCGTGAATGTGTGTACACCGAATGGATTCCATGCTGCGCAAAGTTTGGCTGCCCTCAATGCGAAGAAACACGTAGTATGTGAAAAGCCAATGGGCTTAACGAAAGACAGCTGCGAGAAAATGATTTTTAAGTCTTTGCAGGTGTCTAAGCAGGTTTTCTGTGTCATGCAAAACAGGTATTCACCGCCATCAGTATGGATCAAAGACTTGATTGAAAACGAGGTGTTGGGTGAAATTTTTATGGTTCAACTGAACTGTTACTGGAACCGTGACGAACGCTATTACAAGCAAGGAGGTTGGAAAGGAAGAGAGGATCTTGACGGAGGCACTTTGTTTACCCAATTTTCGCATTTCATCGATATCATGTACTGGCTTTTTGGCGATATCGACAACATTCAAGGGAAATTTGCAGACTTCACGCATAAAAATTTAACAGATTTTGAAGATTCTGGATTTGTAAGTTTTGACTTCACAAATGGGGGTATGGGATGCATCAATTATTCGACTTCTGTGGCGACGCAAAACCTTGAGAGTTCGATTACTATCATCGGAAAGAAGGGGAGTGTGAAGATTGGCGGACAGTACATGAACGAGGTGGAAATTTGCAACATTGAGGGCTATGAAATGCCTGAATTGGCACCTACAAATCCAGGAAATGACTACGGAGCGTACAAAGGTTCCGCAGCAAATCATAACTTTGTCATCCGAAATGTCATTGAGACATTGAAGGGAAGAACATCGGCTACTACAAACGCTTTAGAAGGCTTAAAAGTCGTCGAGATTATTGAACGAATCTATAAAGTTAGAAATGAGCAGTTTAATCTTTGACAGATTGATTCAGAAGGAGACTAAGATCGCAGTGATCGGCCTTGGTTACGTTGGATTACCTATCGCATTGGAGTTTGCACGTAAAATTAAAGTGGTTGGATTTGACATCAACCAAGAGCGTGTTGACCTAATGAAAAACAATATTGACCCAAGCAATGAGCTTGAATCAACGGCATTTGAGGGGTGTGATATTACATTTACGTTTGATTTGAATGACTTACGCGATGTGACGTTCTTTGTCGTGGCTGTTCCGACACCAATTGATGATGCCAATCTTCCTAACCTCAAGCCTCTGCTTGGCGCAAGTGCAACGGTAGGAAAGGTGTTGAAGAAAGGTGACTATGTCGTTTTTGAGTCGACTGTTTACCCTGGTTGTACTGAGGAAGACTGTATTCCTGTACTTGAATCAGAAAGCGGATTGAAATTCAGAGATGACTTTATGGTCGGGTATTCTCCTGAGCGCATCAATCCAGGTGACAAGGAACATACACTTCGCAATGTAATTAAAGTCGTTTCGGGATGCTGTGACGTGTCTCTAGATCAGATTGCAAAAGTATATGAGTTGGTTGTAGATGCTGGCGTTCACAGAGCACCTTCAATTAAAGTGGCTGAAGCCGCTAAAATCATTGAAAATACCCAGCGCGATGTCAATATCGCCTTGATCAATGAGCTATCAATCATCTTCAATAAATTGAAAATAAACACTTTTGATGTTCTCGAAGCAGCAGGTACGAAGTGGAATTTCTTGAAATTTTCACCAGGACTTGTTGGAGGACACTGCATCGGTGTTGATCCCTATTACCTCACACACAAAGCACAACTCGCAGGCTACCATTCAAAAGTGATTACAAGTGGTCGCTATGTGAATGACTCCATGGGCTTTTATATTGCGAAGCAAACCGTGAAGAAAATCATCGCGCGTGGCAAGCACATTCAAGATGCAAAAGTATTGGTGATGGGTGCTACATTTAAAGAGGATGTAAGCGATATTCGAAATTCTAAGGTAATCGATATCGTTTCTGAATTGGTGTCCTTCCAGGTTCATGTAGATTTAATTGACCCGCATGCTTCTTCTGATGAGATGAAACACGAATATGGTGTTGGATTGGTGGAAAAGGCCTCTAATGACTACGATGCGATTATTGTTGCAGTGAATCATAAAGAATACCAACAAATGACTGAATCCGACTTCAAAGGAATGTTGACAGATGGTACAGGTGTTTTTGTGGATGTGAAAGGTATCTTCAAAAATAAAATTAAGGACTTAGAATACTGGTCGCTTTAAGATTTACCGATGACTTTTGAGAAAACACTATTGATCACAGGTGGGGCAGGGTTTATAGGCTCGCATGTCGTTCGGTTGTTTGTCAATAAATACCCCAATTACCGCATCGTCAACTTTGATAAATTGACCTATGCTGGAAATCTTGAGAATCTAACAGATGTTCAAGATGCACCGAACTACACGTTTGTCAAAGGGGATATCGTATCGGCATCTGATGTTCAAAAGGTATTTACAGAATTTAAGATTACTGATGTCATACATTTAGCTGCCGAATCACATGTGGATCGATCGATCGAAGGTCCTATGGAATTCGTGATGACCAATGTGGTGGGTACAGTCAATCTTTTGCAAGCCGCCAGGGAGACATGGAAGAACAATGAATCTCATGTTTTTCATCATGTGTCAACCGATGAGGTGTATGGCAGTTTATCGGATGAAGGGTTGTTCACGGAGCAAACTTCGTATGATCCGAGAAGTCCTTATTCTGCATCAAAGGCCTCATCTGACCATTTTGTAAGGGCTTATTTCCATACCTACGGATTGCCCGTTAAATTGTCAAATTGTTCCAACAATTATGGTTCACACCATTTCCCGGAGAAGCTCATTCCTTTGATGATTAACAATATTCGAGAAAAAAAGCCGCTTCCAGTCTACGGTAAGGGGGATAATATTCGCGATTGGTTGTGGGTGGAAGATCATGCGAAGGCGATTGATGTGATTTTTCACAATGGCGAGTTCGGTGAATCTTACAATATCGGCGGTCTGAATGAATGGAAAAACATCGATTTAGTGCTTTTTCTCTGCCGTTTGATGGATAAGAAATTGGGTAGAAACGAAGGAGAATCAGAGCAACTTATTACCTACGTGACCGATCGAAAAGGTCACGATATGCGCTATGCGATTGACGCAACCAAACTCGCAAGAGAGTTAGGTTGGAAGCCATCCATCACGTTTGAAGTGGGGTTGGAAAATACAGTTGATTGGTACTTAGCCAACAGCGAGTGGGTGGAACAAATCACTTCTGGTGCCTACCGTGCCTATTACGAGAACATGTATCAGAATCGTTGATTGTGGGACTTTTTTCCAGATTTAAGAAATCGCAGATAGAACCTCTCGACCTTTCGTTGATTGGTGTTGATATGCACAGCCATTTAATTCCTGGAATTGATGATGGATCAAAATCAATGGATGAAACAATTGCCATGTTGGCAAAATTCGAGCGCTTAGGCTACCGTAAAGTGATTACCACACCGCATATTATGTCTGAGGTGTACAACAACACACCGGAAATAATTCTTAAAGGATTGGAGGAGGTCAGGGCCGAAGTTAAACATCACGGTTTGAAGATAGAGATTGAGGCTGCAGCTGAATACTATTTCGACGATTACTTGGTGAATCTTGTGAAGAAACGCGAGGTGTTGACCTTTGGAGATCAATATGTGCTTGTTGAGTTTTCGTTTCATACCCCACCTGTTTATGATGACATTCTGTTTTTTGAAATGCAGATGGCCCGCTATAAACCGGTGCTCGCACATTTTGAACGCTACCCTTATTTCCATGGTTCAACAGAAAAGGCCAAGGAATACCGCGATAAAGGCGCTCAAATTCAAGTAAACATCAATTCTTTAACAGGTAACTATGGTCCTGAAGTACGCAAGCAAGCCGAAAAATTGATTGATCAAAACTTGGTTGATTTCATCGGTTCTGATTGCCATCGCATGCAACATCTTTTGACTATGGAGGAAAATCTCAATAAACCTTACATTGCAAAATTGTCTCAGCTTGCATTGAAAAATCAATCACTCGGCTAGACGATATAAGGTGTGATGTATCCCAATGTGCTGAATGGACATTTGCTTAGATTTTCGTAATTTCGGAAGGCAATTAAAACCTCTTCATGATTATCTTCCTTATATTTCTACCTGCATTTCTATCCGCGTTCTTCTTGAAGAAAAAGGTAGCGATTTTACTTTTGTCATTGTCTGTAATTGCGTTGATCCAAGGTTACGATAGCTATGCTCTTTCGTTAATATTAGGTGGATGGCTATTGCTAAACTTTGGGTTGTCGCATCTTAAAATTCAATCCTATCAGTTTCTTATTCGATGTGTAGGTTTCAGCGTAGCTGTTCCGCTATTGATGCTCATTCCTCATGAAGTTGAGCGCTATAATTTCATGTTTTCGACGGAGTATCCCATGCTCATCGTAATGGCATTAACCTTTTTTCTACACGATTTAGCTCAAGGTAAAGCCATTTATTTTGCCAAGTTTTTCGGTGGAGATTCAAGTCACCATGAGCGATCATTTGACTACTTGTGGGCTGGGATTGTCATCTTTGGCGGGTACTTTTTGGGAGGGCCTGTTGGACTGCTTGTCATTGCATGTTCATTTGCGGCAGGCGATTTTTACAGAGAAAAAGTTTCAATTGGTCAGACAAGCGCGTTGTTGCTTTTAGCGACGATCCCTTTGATCCTAACGATAGGAGAAGTAATCAGTGTAGATGTCACTTTAGGTAAAAATATTCTTGGGCTGTTCGTTGGGATTTTTGCGGGAAGGATGATCACCCAAATTTCAATGGAGAGACCTTTTTTCATAGCGCAAAGAATTGGTTTTTCTGTATTATTCACTGGAATATTGGCTGTATTGGGCTTTTTCGGAACGATCAAGTCAGATTTAGGGGGTATGGATAGCTATGTGGCTGGGATGATTGGTTTTGCGATTGTCTTTTTTACCAATGGACAAAATGCGAACGCCTTGTTGATTGCGCCACTTTTGATTGCTGCTGGGGTGAAAGTGGCTGAGGTAACCTTGAATACAGAAGAGCTGGCCTTGTCGACTTTGCCCGTTGAGGGTGCTCAGAAAACGGATGGTAAAAGCAAAGATGTAGAAGCAGCGCCTAGTGTATTTGACCAAAAAGGATTGCCTTGGAGCGATATTGTTGGGAATTATCGAATCGATGTGTCACATGCTCAAGTGACCTTTCAATTGGGACCTAAAGGTGGAATTACCAAAGGTGCAATCAAACAATTTTCAGGAACAGTTCGTGTAGAAGCAACCTTGGAAAAATCACGGTTTGAGGTTTTACTTCCATTAAACCAACTCACTACCTTTAATGCTTACCGCGACGAATCTTTGGTAGAGGAAGCATATTTTAATGTGGCAAAATTTCCGGACATGCGTTTTGAGGCTAAATCCTTGTCAGTAGTGAATGATGCCTTGACTTTACAAGGCTTTTTTACCCTTCGTGGAGTAAAGTTGCCATTAAACGTGGATGTCAAGTATGTGGGCAAAACCGATTCGGGTGCGCCTGTAATCGTTGGAAGGTCAACCATTGACCGAACAAAATATGGAATGAAACCTGATGCCAAAGAAGGAAATGTAGTTGACTTTGAGTTTAGAGCGGAGCTGTTAAAGCAATAATTCCTTAGAAATATACTGGCAGAGCAGTCAACTGACCATTTCGCAGGAGCAAGGCAGGGAAAGGTATCTTCACATAATTCAGTTGTCGCAAAACAGTTTTTAGCCAAGGTCTTTTGACTGGTAGTCGGCTGAAATCAATGTCCAAGGACAAAAGAAATTCACGCTGCGCGATATAGTTCTTTCCTACTATGTCGGTATAGAAGTCTTGATCACCAACGATTTTAGCATGGGCACTATAGCCAAAAGAAAGGCAAAGCCAAGCCGGAAATTTGCTGTTGTGGATGAATTGTGCCGGGTTAAATGAAAGCCAATAGGTCTGCCCGTTGTAATCTTTTAAAAGTCGTTCGGCAAAGCTTGAACCGAGTACAGAGGGACGAAGTGCAGCAAATTCGGTTGGATGTGCCGAGAATTTAAGGAGGAAACGTTGTTCTTGCCAAAGCAGTTCTTGCCCAAGGTAGAATCCAGAACCAAGCGTATTCGCCGCAACATCAGACCATGAGAAGCCCCATTCTGCGCTGTAAGCATCTAAAAATTCAAGTGTTGTTTGATATCCAAGGGAAATTCCAGTACCAAGAAGCGCTGCCGTTTTTACGTTCATTCCAGACCAACGAAAGGCATTTCCTGTCAATAAAGCAATTTTATTGGCAGTGTAAAAATGCCCTGCCTTGTCCATTTGAAGCCAGTTTTTACTGTCGTTGAATGTATGGAATTTGGATTTTGGAACATCTTTGTACCAAACACGCCAAAGTCCAACCATACTGCCAGTCCATAATCCACCAGAAACTGAAGTAACACCTATTGATCGAGGTTTATTTGACGTGTCCGAATAGGCAAATACATTCGCTTGCGACTTCCCGTTAAAAGGAAACGAGATGAGCGTAATAAGAACAATCAGGTGCTTCATGTCCCTCGAAAGTATATCAAATGGGACAATAATTCAATTTCGGTGTTGAAAAAAGATTTGTTAGGTTGGACAGTTCAAGCACCGAAAGTGTACTTTTACATGTCATTTAGAACTGTGAAAACGAGCGTTAAACAAATGATAAAATTTAGGAATTATGAATAAGGTAAGAAAAGACTGGAACGATATTAAAATCAACGACAGTTGGGCGATTTTTAAAATCATGTCTGAATTTGTTGAGGGATACGATCGCATGGCGAAGATAGGTCCCTGCATCTCTATATTTGGTTCTGCACGAACACATGAAGACAATAAGTACTATAAAATTGGTGTGGAGCTGGCTGAAAAATTGGCAAATGCTGGATATGGGGTAATTACGGGCGGCGGACCAGGGATCATGGAAGCAGCAAATAAAGGAGCGCAGCAGGGGGGAGGCAAATCCGTTGGATTAAATATTGACTTGCCGTTTGAGCAAAACTACAATCCGTATATCGACCAAGAACACAATTTAGAATTTGATTACTTCTTTGTACGAAAGGTAATTTTTGTGAAATATGCCCAAGCATTCGTTATTCTTCCCGGTGGGTTTGGAACCTTGGACGAGCTTTTTGAAGCACTCACACTGATTCAAACGAAGAAAATCAATCAACGTCCTGTGGTCTTGGTTGGAAAAGAATATTGGGTAGGATTGATTGACTGGATCAAAAAAGTGATGTTGGATGAGGAGCACAATATTTCTGCATCAGACATGCAAATGTTCGCTTTGGTGGATACGGCTGAGGAAGCCTATAATTACATCGATGAATTCTACAAGTTCCACGAATTATCCCCGAATTTCTAGGACATAATTTGCTATATTTGTTCACTTAATTGGGTATGAGAGAATTTTTTAGCAAGCTAAAATTGTTCGTTTTGAGCAAACATTTCCTCAAGCAACTTGGCTTGGTGGTGATTGCTTATCTCGTGATTATTGCCATCACTGTTTTCTATTTGGATAGCTATACCCACCACGGTGAACAAATCCCAGTGCCCAATTTTGTTGGAAAACATGTGAGCAGTGTAGGCACTCAAATAGAAGAATTGGGACTTCAATATGAAGTTTTGGACTCCATATACAGACCTGACAAGTTGCCTGGAACGATCATTGAACAAAATCCGAAACCTACTTCTTTTTCTAAACTTTTTGTAAAGGAAGGGCGAATCATTAAGTTTAGAGTCAGCAAAAAGACAGACAACCGAGAGATGCCAAGTCTTGTAGGTAGATCAGAGCGCTTTGCCATTGGAATATTGGAGAACAGGGGCTTTAAACATCGTATCAAATACAAAGCAACAGCCGAAGCAGATGGGGCAGTCCTCGATCAGCTGTATAATGGAAAACATATTAAAGAAGGAGTAAAGATTAAAATCGGTTCGACGATTACCCTTATAGTGGGAAGAAATGAATTGGGTGAACCTGTACAGATTCCAGATTTATATGGTCTTACAATTTTTGAGGCAAAAGAACGTTTAGCTGCCCTGGGAAGTTTTGAGTTCTATCCACAATGCCCCGAATGTTTGACTTATGAGGATTCTAGCGCGGCCCGCGTCATTTCACAATCACCTGAATACGTTGAGGGTGCAACGATTCTAACAGGGTCGCCTTTTACGGTAAATGCCACAAAGAATTTCTCAGGAGGCGGACAAAATCCATAATGTGTGTCTATGATCAAGAATTTTTTGCTCAGCCTGAGTGCAATCTGTAGTGTATCAATCGCCTTCTCTCAGGGAGAGGAACTTGGACCATTGACAGGGAATCCGGATTTAAAAAGTAAGGTTGACGCCAATGAAAAATCCAACCCAAGTACCTTTGATAGTACGTTTATCTATTCAACTGATACTTTATCATTGCCGTTTTTTGATGAGTTTAGCAAAAACAAATTTCAGAATTACAGCCAGAATTATTCCGCACCAGGCGTAACATCAGAAAAGAAATACCGCATTCTAGATGATGTCACTGGCTTGCCTATAGCCAATACATCATTCTTTACCGCACAGCAAACATTTCGTCGTATCTTCGATAATACAACGCTCACTTATGTTGACGAGAATCTTCCCTCTACAACATTTCAAGTGGGAGACCTTAGCGCTTATCCTGTAGTGTATGCTTCAACCGATTTGTTTCCACCGTATTACATTTATGATACGCTTGGACTAGTCGGTGATTTGTCGGACACGATTTGGATTGACAGCCCGGAATTTGCTCAAGATTCAGCGACACAATTTTTCATGACTATAAATGACCCTTCAAAACTATGGTTGGATGACTTCGCGTACCACAATTATCGATTTGCTGTTGAACCTCGTTCCCTTGGAGTCGTTACTTTTGATGGTCTCGATGAACGCGGGTACCCATATGTCATTAATACCGCAATTACCAATTACGCGGATGTGTTGACGTCAAAGCCTATCAATATGTCGACGTTGAATGCGGGTGATTCCGTTTATTTTAGTTTCTTGTATCAAACGGAAGGATTTGGAGATATTCCTGAAGAATCGGACTCATTGGTGTTAGAGTTTTATGCGAAAGACCTCGATCAATGGAATCGCGTATGGAGTACGTCTGGCGCGCCTGTTTCTGATTTTAAAGCAGCGAATATCAAGGTAGCATCAGTGGATTATTTCAAGAAAGGATTTCAATTTAGATTTAGAAATTACGGCGCATTATCCGGAAGCTTAGACCATTTCCATATCGATTATGTTCATTTGAGGGCTTTGTCGGGTTTTCAAGACACAATTTTCAAAGATTTCGCTTTTTCATACCCTATAGGTAGCTTGTTGAAAGACTACACCTCCGTTCCTTGGGATCATTTAGTAGCAAGTCCAGCAGGACATATGACTGATTCGCTGCCAATCACCGTGCACAATGGTAGTACGCTTTCTGAAAACAACTTAAATGGTGAAGTCAAAGTCGCGTATGGAGGAGTAACTGAAGGTTCTTTTGTCATGAATGCACAGACATTATCTGGGGGAAACATCAACTATGGTCCGCGCGAAACATACCTTTCCTACCACGATTTGTCTGGGGGATATAATTACGACATAACAAAACCGGGCAACCAACAAACATTTGATCTCATAGCCACAGCTGGAGCTCAATTCCCTAATCTCGCACAAAACGATTCCACTTTTGGAGTTCAGTATTTTGGTAACTACTACAGTTACAACGATGGAACGGCAGAAGCAGCTTATGGTCCAACCGGAGCTCAAGCACGTTTGGCAGTCAAATTTGATGCGTATGTAGCCGATTCAATCATTGGGGTTCAATTTCATTTTGTGCCCTCTGTGACGGACGTTTCTGATAAGTTATTTCTATTGACGGTTTGGGAAAACAACAATGGTGTTCCTGGCGCTGTACTCTATGAAGATGATATTTTCTTCCCACGTTCACCCGTTTACGGTTCAGAAAGAAATCATTTTGAGACCTATTATTTTGAGGATACGGCTAAGGTTTCTGTTGGAACAAGCTTTTTTGTAGGCTGGAGACAGTTTGATCCACAACGTTTGAATGTTGGCCTGGATCGAAACAATGACCACTCAGACAAAACATTTTTCAGCCTTGACGGCGGTGTAAATTGGATTCAATCTCAAATTTCGGGATCGGTGATGGTTCGACCTATTTTCTCTACGAGTCTCGATGCTGAATTAAGCGTAGAACAAAATGAAAACTTAGAACTTGAGGTTTATCCAAATCCAGTTGTCGACTTACTTACTATTCAAGTTAATCCATCAACGGTTGAAAACGTTACCGTGTTTGATGCTCAGGGTGGTACTATGTATAATGGGGTTGAAACTGTGCTTGATATGAGCAGCTTTTCTTCAGGGATATATTTTGTGCGTGTGCAAAGCATAGGCAATCCAGCTCAAATCATTAAAGTCATCAAATACTGATGAAAGAAACAAACGACGAAGTCGAAACCGAAGAGGAAGATCTTTTTGAGCATTTTAAAATAAAAGTTGATCCGGGGCAGGAAATGATTCGCATCGACAAATTTTTAATCGATCGACTAGCAAACACCTCACGAAATAAGGTCCAGATCGCAGCGAAAAATGGAAACATTGTTGTGAATGGCCAAAAAGTCAAGCAAAATTATAAGGTCAAGCCTGGCGATGAAGTTTCATTGGTCCTGCCTTATCCAATCCGAGAAATTGAGCTCATTCCCCAAGATATTCCGATTGACATAGTCTATGAAGATGATGCCTTGGTTGTCGTGAATAAACCAGCGAACATGGT
>Ga0315908_10001298_pt1 | contig 18886 bp, 14 predicted proteins | sample LakEriMetagenome_12_FD_203520 | JGI IMG/M metagenome (GOLD analysis project Ga0315908, IMG submission 203520) | Freshwater fungal communities from buoy surface, Lake Erie, Ohio, United States - Buoy 4 MA124 | ecosystem: Environmental > Aquatic > Freshwater > Lake > Lake biofilm | place: USA... | reverse complement strand
GATGCGCCGGCGCGATAGACAGCCCATCCATGGCCCGTGCAGCCTTGGCAGGTCGGAGGCACAGCACGGTGTGCCTCGACCTGCGATGGCTCGCCCTCCCGTTCCCCAGTCTTGCGCTCGGCTTGAGACGCGCGAAGGGCACAAAAAGCCCCCGGCGGAAGCCGGGGGACTCCGGTTTGCCTTCATTCCCGCGTGCCATGCGATGTGGGGTTGAGCCGGGAAATCGCGAATCGTCGTGCGGCATGGATGGCGGGGTGGCTGTCGTACCCGGAGTCCCCGGGCTCCCGCCCGGGGCTTCTTGGGCCACTTCCATCAACAAAGACCCTGTCCGCAACGTCAGCGTTGACTGGCGAGGGGCTGCCCATGCTTCAGGAGCCGGCGTGGCTGACCAGCGCAGCCATGGATGGCGAAGCGCAGGCAGCCTCGAGAGAGCGGAGCCCAGGATGGGCGCAGCGAACGTCCGGCGATGGGGCGTGGGCAGCCCCGAAGCGGCGTTGCCAGCGGGCGTGGACCAACCGCAGAACCGCGACCCTACAACAGCTGCGCCGCCGGCCCCTGGCGGGCGACGCGGCCGGCGGCGAGTTCCACCACCCAGGTCGCGGCCCGCTTCGCAAAGCCGTGGTCATGCGTCACCACCACCATCGTCTGCCCGCCCCGCGCCAGGTCCACGATCACGTCGAGCACCTCGGCCGTCATCGTCGGATCGAGTGCGCTGGTCGGCTCGTCAAAGAGCATCACCCGCGGCCGCATGGCCAAGGCGCGGGCGATCGCCACCCGCTGCTGCTGGCCCCCCGAGAGCGTCGCCGGCCGGGCCGCTGCGAACGCCGCCAGACCGACGCGGTCGAGCAGCGCAACCGCGCGGTCCCGCGCCGCCTCCGGCGGCTCCCGTAGAACCACCCGCGGCCCGAGCGTCACGTTGTCGAGCACCGACAGGTGCGGGAAGAGGTTGAACTGCTGAAACACCATGCCCACGTCGCGCCGCAGCCGGTCGAGCCGCGGCACGGGATGCGGTCCCGGGGCGAGGTCATGGCCGGCGATCGAGAGCCGGCCGGCGTCGAAGGTCTCCAGGCCGTTCAAGCAGCGGAGGAGCGTGGTCTTGCCACTGCCGGAAGGGCCGACCAGCGCCGTCACCGTCCCCGCGGCCCCGGCGAGCGACACGGCCTCGAGCGCGGGCACACCGCCTCGCGACTTCGACAGCGATTCGACGGTGATCATCGACGTTTGCTCCGCGGCTCAATGACCGGCGGCCCCGGGCTGCTCGAGCCGCGCCTCGAACCAGCGCGACAGCAGCGCCAGCGGCCAGCTCATGCACAGATACAGCACCGCCGTCACCACCGCCAGCTCCACGATCCGGCCCGTGGAAAGCGCCAGCACGCTGTAGCGCTTCGTCAATTCGATCACCGTGATCGCCGAGCAGACGCTCGTGTCCTTGAAGAGCGCGATGAAGTCGCTCGTCACCGGCGGCATCACGATCCGCACCGCCTGCGGCACGAGCACGTGCCGCAGCGCCTGCCACTTCGAGAGCCCCAGTGCCAACGCCGCCTCGAGCTGGCCCAGGGGCACCGCCTTGAGGCCGGCCCGGTAGATCTCCGACTCGTAGGCGGAATAGTTGAGCGCGAGCCCGATGATCGCGGCGCCGACCGCGGGCAGGGCGAGGCCGATTTTGGGGAGCAGGAAGAAGATCGCGTAGAGCTGGAGCATCAGCGGCGTGCCGCGGAGCACCTCGACGAAGCCGGCCAGCAGCGGCTTGAGCCAGGCCGGCCCATGGAGCCGGCCGATCGCCACCGCCAGGCCGATCGCGATCGCCAGCGGAAAGGAGAGGCACGACAGGAGGATCGTCATCCCGGCCGCCGAGGCCAGCAGCGGCAGCGTCTGCCGGACGAGCGCGGCGAACGACCGCCGGCCGGCCACCGGAATCTCGGCCGCGTCGCGGAGCATGAGCACCTGTTGGCGGCCGGCGAGATCCCAGCGGTCGTAGATCGCCTTCAGGCGGCCGTCGGCGATCGCCTTGCCGATGGCCGCGTCGATGGCGGCGGCGAGCGACGGCGTGCGGCGCGAGGTGAGCACGGTGTACAGGCCGCCCGCGAAGGGCCGGTCCACCGCCCGCAGGCCGACGAACCGGTCGGCGTAGAAGGCGACGATGCAGTCGTCGAGCACGGCCGCGTCGAGCACGCCGCTGTTCACCTGCTCCAGCGAGTCGAGGGTGCCGTCGTAGCCGATCACCTCGAGCTGCGCCGCGCCGCGGGCGGCGCGGGCCCGCATCTCAGTCTCGGCGGCCGAGCCCGTCAGCACGCCCACCCGCCACAAGCCCCGCGGCCCGGGCGCGGCGAGGTCGGCGAGCGACGCGGGGGGCGAGCCACGGCGGCCGACCATCTGCAGCGCATAGCCGAAGTACGGCCGGGAGCAGCCGTAGTCGCGCTGCCGTTCGGGCGTGAACTCGATGCCGTTGATGACGCAGTCGGCCGTCTGGTCGAGGAGCAACGGCAGGCGGTCCCACTGCCCTTGCTGAAAGCGGGCCTTCACGCCCAGTTCGGCGGCGATCAATTCCGCGAAGTCGACCTCGAAGCCCGTCAGGCGGCGCGGGTCTGACGGGTCCGGAAAGACATGCGGGCCGCCTCCTTCCTGATCGGCCGCCCACACCAGCTCCCCGCGGCGGCGGACCTCGTCGAGTTCGGCGGCCATCGCCACCGACGACAGCGCGATCACCGCCAGCCAGCGGCCCGCCCCCCTCATGACGAACCTCCGCGGAGCCGGCCCAGGGCGGCCGGCTCATCGAGCGCGGCAGCGAGCGCGTCGGCCTCCCTGCCGAGGCGATCGCCCTCGTCGAGAAAGGCGTTCGTCCGCGCCGCGGCATCGGCGAAGTCGGTCAGCAGCGGATCGACGAGCTTCGCGGCCGGGAGCCGGCCGACGAGGGCCGTGATGTCGCGATCGAGGCCCGACCGCACCACCGCGAACACGATCCACCGCAGCAAGAGCCCCCACAGGATGATCCACACGAGCGCCTCCTGCAGGAACCCGCCGCCGTCCATCGGGCGACCGAGCCAGAGATGGTCGTGGAAGAACTTCCAGCCGGCCCGCCCGATGACAGCCGCCAGGAGGCCGCCGAACAGCCCCTCGAAGATCCAGTGCAACAGCGGGCCACCGGCACGGCCGCGCCGGGCGGTGACGAGTTTGTCGATGCCGGCCGCCAGCCAGTGCCCGGTCCGCTCGAGCAGGGCGCCGGCCGTGGCCGGAACCCGCGCCGCGTCGAGCCGCGCCCGCCCGACCAGCGGCTCGGTGAGCCGCGCCCGCGCGGCGAGCCCGGCGAGGATGCTCCGCGACTGCTCGACCTCGGCCTCCGAGAGTCCCAATTCCGCCACAGCCTGCCAGCCGCCGGCCCCGGCAGCCGTCGCGGGCGACTGCCCGGCGAGCAGCCGACCGATCAGGCCGCCGCCGGGACGCACGCGGCTCCAGAGCGCCCCCAGCGCCGCGAGCACGTGCAGGAACGCCGCGAACGGGCCGCCGTGCCAGCGATCGACGACCTCGTCGGTGACGAGTCGCTGCCAGGCGCCGCGGCTCGCACGGAGCTTCGCCCCGACCGCTCGGGCGAGGATCGCCTCCAGCCGGGCCCGCTCGGCGGCGACGCCCGCGGCGAGCTGGGCGACCGGCTCGCGTAGGCCGCCAAGCTGGCGGCGGGCCTGTCGCGCGAACCAGCCGGCCAGGTCGAGGGCACCCGTCCGGCGGACCCGCCGTGCCGCACGGCCCACCAGTTCCTCGTCGATCGCCGTCGTCAGCTCGCGGAAGCCCGGCTCCGGCTCGAGCCCGGCGGCCGCGCGGCGGGCGGCCTCCACGCCGTCGAGCCGGAAGATCCGCGGCACGTTGAAGCCCTGGGACTCCAGTTCCCGCCGCCAGTCGGCGCGGATGTCGGGATCCCGCGCGGCGTGCGTCTGCACGAAGAGCAGCGGCCGGCCCGGCGCGAAGGCCTGCACCTCGCAGGCGACGATCCACGAGCGGTACTTCTGCGCGGTGGCCACGAGCAGGAGCACGTCACAGGCCGGCAGCACGGCCTCCAGCAGCTCGCGGTTGCGGTTGGCATCGCTCGGCCGCGGCGCCGCGCCGGAATCGCGCGACACGGTCGCCGCCGGCTGCGTGTCTGGATCGGGGCAGTCGACGAGCACGATGTTGGCCACCGCCGGCGCGTCGCTCCGCACCACGCGGGCTCCCATGGCATCGACGGGCAGCCAGGAGAGATCGACGTCGCGGGCCGCCACCACGACCGGGGCGACGGTCGTCGGCCGGGCGACGTCGCCGGCCGCGGTGACGTCGGCACCGGCCAAGGCGTTGACGAGCGTGCTCTTCCCCGTGCCCGTGCCACCGACCACGCCGACGACGAGCATCCGCGAAAGCTCCCGCCGCGCCCGCTCGAGCCGCGGCTCCACCTGCTCCCATTCGGCCCGCACCCGCGCGGCCGGCGGCCAGTCCGGGAGCCCGCCGCTCCACCGGGCCAGTCCTGTCACAAGCTGGTCGAATCCGGCGAAATCCGGCTCGACCGCGGCGTTCTCGCTGGGCTCGTTCGTCATGCCCGCCCCGCCCCCCGCGCCGATTCCACGAGCAGCCGCCGGGCTCGGGCCACCTCCGGCCGCGCGGCTGCGGCGGCCAGCCGATCGATCTCCGCCAGGCGATCGCCGAGCACGACGTCGTGCAGCGTCTCGGCCAGGATCCGCCCGCGCTCGGCCGACCAGCCGGCGAACAGCGTCTCGATGACCGGCTTGAGGCCTGCGGCGGTGAGGCCCAACGCCCCCTCGCCGGCGAGCGTGGCGGCGGTGCCCACGACCACGTCGCCGACATGATGCACGAGCGTCGTCAGGCCGCCGGCCGTCGCGGCCGCCGCGGGCACCGCCGCCGCGCCGGCCAGGCCGAGGCCGACGGTGATCGCCGGACGGGCGACCGCGCCGACGTTGAGACCGGTGAGGATCCAGCCCACGAGCTGCGGGTTGTCGCGGGCGAAGCGGTCGAGCTCACCGCGAACGAACCCGCGGTAGTCCTCCGACACCAGCGGCAACGCCGCGTGCCGCCGCTCGAGGTCCGCGTACCAGGCGGCGCGATCGGCCGATTCGAGCCGCGGCCCGAGCACTCCGGCCAGCAGCGGATCCCGCCGGCAGGCGTCGTCGAGCCGCTCCACGAAGTCGGCCAGCGCCTGCTTGAGCGCGGCGAGCTCGACCACGGAAAAATCCTCGCGCCGCTCGGCCTCGCTGCGGGCCAGGCCGACCCGCCGCGCCGCCCACGTCACGCCCCGGCCGGCCACCCGGTAGACGCGGCTCACGGCGAGGTCGAATCCCGACCGGCGCGGCTCGAGCCACTTCCAGATCTCGTTCCACACGATCTCGCGGGGCGCGGTCGGCAGGTCCACGCGAACGCGGCCCTCCTGCGCGAGCAGCTGCCTGGCCTGCCGCCACCGACCCGCGGCCTGCTCGTAGGCGTCGAGCCAGGTGCCGAGCCCGGTGCGGGCGTCGAGTACCACGCCCAGCGCGCCGGTCATCGCGTCGAGCTTGATGCGATCGAAGTCACAGCCCGCCAGCCGCTCGGCCGGGCCCAGGGTGCTGCCGTCGGGCGTCAGCTCGGGCAGCGGATGGAAGGCGATCCGCCCCGCTTCGGCGGCGGCGAAGTCGTGCGGCGCCGCGTAGACGGCCATCGGCCGCACGCCGGTCTCCGCCGTGAACGTGGCCAGCCAGCCGGCGATCCGCTCCCGCTGCTGCGGCCAGGCGACCATGTTGAAGACCACGAGCACGGCCTTTCCGGCCCCGGCGGCGGCGGTGAAGAAGTCGCGGACAACGGCGTCGTTGTACTTCTGCTGCGTGAGTACCGCCACGACGACGTCGGCCGCGTTGCGGACGAGCTCGGCCCGCTGCCAGTTGTCGCGCAGCGTGCCGTCGATGTCGGGCGTGTCGAGGAGCACGAGCCGCTCTGGCTGGCTGCCCGTCGGTTCCTCCCGCCACACGAGGCGGTCTTCGTCGGTGGCCGCCAGGGCGTCGTCTTCGTCCGCCCAGGCGACGGGCGTGAATCCGGGAAACAGCTCTGCCAATTCGATCCGACCCGCGAGGCCGCGGGGCAGGCTGGCGACGGGATGTCGGGTCCGTGCCGCCTCCGGCAGCGAACGGCTGATCTCGGCGCCAACGAGCGTGTTGGCGATCAGGCTCTTGCCGGTGTTGGTGCCGCCACAGACCGCGACGACGAGCAGGGGCGATCGTGACACCTGCGGCCGCAGCTTGCCGAACAACGGGCCATGCCACGGCGCGGCCGCAGGATCGGGGGCACCCAGTGCCGCGGCGGTCGGCGCGAGCGTCTCCACGAGATGGCAGAGTTCGGACACGCGGGCCGACCAGGCCATGAACTCGCCCGGTGCCGCGGTAGCCGACCTGTCGTGCTCCACGCCTGCGCTCCTGCCTTTTCCCAGCGGCCGATTGCCGGTCACCCACCGGCCTTCTACACTCTCCCACACGGCCATCGTGGCCGCGACCAGTGTGTCTTCCGCGGGAATCACCCGCAAATCCTGCCCCCAAGCCCGGCACCGCCATGCTCGCACGTCGTCCCGTATTCCCCGGCGTGATCGAGATGAACACCCAGGCCGGGTGGCGGATCGGCTGCAACGTCTACCTGATCCACGATGACCGTTCCTGGGGCCTGATCGACATCGGCTACGAGGAGACGGTCGACGAGATCATCGAGATGATCCGGCAGATGGACTTTCCCCTGTCCCAGTGCCGGGCGCTCGTCGCCACCCACGCCGACGTCGACCACATCCAGGGGCTGGCCAAGGCCAAGGCAATCCTCAAGGCGCCGGTCCTGGCCCACCCCAAGGCGGTCGAGTCTCTGGAGTCGGGCGACCGCGTCAAGACGTTCGCCGAGATCGCCGCGCAGAATGTCCACATGGAAATGCCGACCGTGAAGGTGGATCGCGTAATCACCGACGGCGACACGATCGAGATCGGCTCCCGGTCGCTCGAGGTCTGGCACACGCCCGGCCATACCGACAGCCAGCTCGCCTTCCGCATGGGCGACCTCCTGATCTCGGGCGACAACATCTACCGCGACGGCTCGGTCGGCGCGATCGACGCCCATCACGGCAGCGACATCCCCGCCTTCATCCGCTCGCTGGAACGGATCGCCGCCAGCGACGTGAAGTGGCTGCTGCCCAGCCACGGGCCGATCTTCGCCAAGGACGACGCCCTGCTCGCCAGGACGATCGCCCGCCTGCGGGGCTATCTGACGCTCGCCGACTTCGGCACCTGCGCCACTCACTGGCCGCTCATCGAGGAGTGGGACCGGGAACTGGCCGAGGGTCGCCTGCCGGGGTGAAGCTGTGCGGGTTTTTCCGTAAAGCCTGGTCGTAGGGCCGGCCGATATCCCTCCCGAAGAAGGTTTTTCACGGGGGGAATCACCGATGCATGTGCGCCTCTTTGCCGCCACCTTGGCCGGCATCGTCATGACAGCGTCCAGCGTGGCAAACGCGCAGCCGCCCGCCTTCGCGGGCACCCAGGCCTACGGCCGCCAGTGGGGCCAGTCCTACAACGCCACCGACTGGAACCGCCTCTACCACTATCCCTACGTCTGGTATCCGCAGAACTTCTACTCCGACGGCTACATGCAGTCGGCCAACGACCTCTACCATCGCTATCCGCAGGAGATGCGGGTGCCGGTCTACAACCGGGCGTGGCAAAACTACTACCCGAAGTCGCGCCGCTACCATCACGGCCATCACTTCCACCTCGACGTGTTCTGAATTCACGCCTCCGGGGCCATCTATGGCACTCGGGGGCAGTCGGTGGGCACGCCGCGAAAGACGGCTGCTGTTGGCTGGTAATCAATCGGCCGCTTCGGCTGCTCGCTGTTTCTGCTTCTGCCGCTCCTCCAGCCACTCGGGAATGATGAAGTCGTCGGTCCGGCTGCCATCCGGCTCGGGGATCAACTCCAGCGTCTCGACGAACGGAATCTCGACGTCTTTCTTGTCGATCAAGGCCGAAAGAGTCTTGGGGGAGATTTTCTTGAGGTTGGGAAGAGACAGGGGGCTTTTCCGCGTGGCGAGGGATTGAGCGATGGCGACGGAGTCGGGGGAATCGAGCTCGGTAAGGGCGGGTAGGTTGCCGTCCCATTCTTCAGCGGCCGCCAACGCCTTGGACGCCTCTTCGGAAAGCGTGGTCAGGCTGTTCAGTTTCGGCGGAATAGATTGCAGCAACAACTTGGCTGCCAGTTCCGCGTTCGTGAGCGCGGTCAGGCCTTCGAGGCACAGCCTGCCTGTGTGCTGCGCCAGCGTCTGGGCCGTCTCATCGGAGAGCGTGGTGAGCCCGTTGAGAACCAGGGTGCCCGGGTGTCGGGCCAGACTGGTAGCCACTGCGACAGGGAGCGTGGTCAGGCCGTTGAGCACCAGCGAATGGCCCTTGTGCTGCGCCAGCGCTCGGGCCGCCTCTTCAGACAGCGTGGTCAGGCCGTTGAGGAACAACGCGTAGTGCTTCTGCCGCGCCAGTTCTCGGGTCGCCTCGTCCGAGAGCGTGGCCAGGCCGTTGAGCGACACATCGCCTTGGTGCTGCGCCAGCGCTCGGGCCGCCTCGGTGGAGAGCGAGGTCAGGCCGTCGAGAATCAGGGCGTGGCCCCCGCGCCGCGCCAATGTGTGGGCCAAATCGTCGGACAGCGTGGTCAGGCCGTTGAGCGACAGATCACCTTGGTGCTGTGCCAGCGTCTGGGCCGCCGCGGGGGAGAGCGCGGTCAGGCCGCCGAGGCACAGCCTGCCTGTGTGCTGCGCCAGCGCCTGGGCCGTCTCGGGGGAGAGCGCGGTCAGGCCGTCGAGGCACAGCCTGCCTGTGTGCTGCGCCAGCGCCTGGGCCGCCTCATCAGAGAGCGTGGTGAGCCCGTTGAGAACCAGTGTGCCCGGGCGTCGGGCCAGACTGGTGGCCACTGCGGCAGGGAGCGTGGTCAGGCCGTTGAGCAACAGCGAGTGTCCCTTTTGCTGTGCCAGTGCCTGGGCCGCCTCTTCGGACAGCGTGGCCAGGCCGTTGAGCGACACATCGCCTTGGTGCTGCGCGAGCGCCTGGGCCGCCTCGGTGGAGAGCGAGGTCAGGCCGTCGAGGTACAGCCTGCCTGTGTACTGCGCCAGCGCCTGGGCCGCCTCATCGGAGAGCGTGGTGAGCCCGTTGAGCAGAAGCGGGCCTTTTCGATATCCGGCCAGTGCCTCCGCCAGCTTGGCATCGACCGACTTCAGACCGTTCAAGGGCAGGCATGCGGACAGCGTAACCTTGCCCGACCCCTTGATCTCGACACCCACTCCCACCCCCGGAAAGGTCCGCGCCAGTTTCCGCGCCTGCCCTGGCGTCAGGCTCTCGATCGTGTTCGTGTCTTCGGACGCCGCGGCGAGCGTGGTCGTGAAGCGGGGCGACAGCCCCAAGACGATCAGGGTGAACAAGAGCAGCAACGGGCGTGCGGGTGGCCGCATGTCGAAGACGTTAACGGGGGCAGGGGAGCCGATCGTGCCATTGAGCGTTTTCGCACGGGAGCGACGACCGGATGCAGAGCCCGGGGGGCAGGCTCACGCAGCCCGGGTGGGTCGCGATGGTCCCGGGACTCACGCCGGCCCACACCTGGCTGATCCCCGGGCGGCCGCCAGTCACGAATTCCCCTTTGTAGCCGGCCACGTCAGGGGGAATCCGACGACACGTCGGCGGTGATTTCGCAGGCGGGCGCCGTTCGCCGCAGGTTTTGGATCCCCTCGGGTGTCGTCTGCGTGCGGCGAATGGAGAGACGTTGAAGTCTGTTCAGCCGCGCGAGGGCTGCGAGCGAGACGTCGGTGACTCGGGTGCCATCGAGTTCCAGCTCGAGTTCGTTCGCCAGTCGTCCCGAATCGATGAGTTGTTGCACCGCCGCGTCGTCGATCGTCGTGTCATTCAGCGCCAACTCCCGCAGTCCGGCCTCGGGGGGGAGCCAGCGGAGACCATTCCCGGTGATTCGCGTTCGACTCAGTCGCAGCCTGACGACCCGGGTTGCTCGACCCATGTATCGCATGCCGTCGTCGTCCACCATGGAGCCCGACAGATCGAGAGACTCGATGCGGCCGTGGCGCCACCCGCGAAACCCCCTGCCCGTGACCTGCGAATCGGAAAGGTCGACATGCCACGTCATGGACAGATTGTGGGGCCGGAGACCGCCCAGTGTCGCCAGTTCATGATCCGTTTTGATCGCTCCTTTTTTCAGATTCATTTCGCAGACGATGGCATCCTGCGGAATCGCGGCCCCGGGACGCATCGTCTCGGGCGTTCGGCCGCGGCGATAGGTTCCCTCCCAAGGCCGATTGCGAAGAAACTCCACCAACTCGGCTCGCCTGTCCGCCCACTCGGCGCGAACCAGGCTGTCGATCGGCTCGTATCGTGGCGGCACAGCTCCCGGCTCGAGAAGTTCCGTCGGATGACCCGTCTCATGAACCGCCGGCGAGTGCCAACCATGCCAGGAACCGGGACGGGATGAACCCACCTTCATAAACGCCGGTTTTTCACGCAGCAAGCGGGTCAGGCCGCTGGCGGAAATCTTCGTCCGCGCCAGCGACAACTTCGTGACCATGAGCCGGGCCAGCAGGTCGACGTGTCGGTCCGCGACCGATGTGTCGTTGAGCGACAGAAAATCCAAGGTGGCGGATTCGACGAAAGCACTCAACTCAGATGGATCGAATCGCGACTGATCGAGATCCAGGGATCGGAGTCGCGGAGCCGATCGAAGGATCGCGAAGGAGCCGGGGGGTACGTCTTGATCGCGGAGCGACAAGGCTTCCAGCCGGGGCATCGACGCCAGGGCTCGAATGCCCTCGACAGACAGCCGCGCCGAAGCGATCCGAAGAGCCTGGAGCGACTCCATGCGTGAGAGCGAAGTCGCGACGGCGTCGTTCACGTGTGGCGTTCCGAGCATGAGCATCCTGAGCCGCCCACACGAGGCGATGCCCTGCAATTCATCCGTGGATACATCGGCGTCGGGAAGCGTCAGTTCGGTCAGCGTCGGAAAGCGGCTCAGGTGTGCGATGCCGCGCGGCGCGTTCAGCCGCTCGCCCTGCTTGAACAGCAGCCGCTCGCCGCCACGTCCGAAATCAATCGCGTAGACACCGTAGGCGTCGTCCTCGCCGCGGGTCGAATAGTGAAACACCATCACGCATTCGCCCGTTTCCTTGACGCGAACGATCGACTGTCGGTCGGAGATCGAAAAGGCTTCGACTGCTTCCCTCGCCAGCTCGGGAAGCGACACAATCCCCCGCGGATGGGAGAGCTCGCTCTTGTAATTCGCGTCGCCGAAGATCGCCCCGTCGCCCCGCGTCCATTTCCATTTCACGACTTCCAGCCCGTCGCGGCCATGCGCGGGGAACGCGAATGGCAGGAACCCGAGGCACGACAGGAGAAGAACACGGCAGCCCACGCATGGATTGCGGCTCCGCGTCCTGGCCCGTCGATCATCAATGACGCGGATTCGAGTGATCATGCCTCAACGATGGTACCGAAATCCGGTCACACGATCCGCAGACTATGAACTGCTCCGCCCCACCGACGGATTTGCGGCGAATCTGCCCGGAAGCCGAACATCATCTGTCCGTCCCACAACCCGGCCCTCCGGGCCTGGCACTCCCACAAAAAGCCCCCGGCGGAAGCCGGGGGACACCGGGTGGCAGGCCTTCCCGGGCACCATGCGCTGCGGGTTCGCACGGTGGGAATCCTGCGGAGGCGTGCGGCATGGTTTGCGGGGTGGTTTTCGCGCCCGGTGTCCCCGGGTTTCCACCCGGGGCTTCTTGGAACGGCGACGGGATCGATTCCCTCTGCAACGGTCCTACAAACACGGATCGGACCTGGATTTCTCCAGCGGCATTCGGCACCGACAAGCAGCGTAGCGAGGGGTCACCCCAGCCATGAGAGCCAGGCTGTGGGAGCAAGCGCAGGCAGGATGCCGGAGCGCCGCGGACACGCAGTGAGCAAAGCCCAGGATGGGCGCAGCGAACGTCCAGCGACGTGGCGGGGTGACCCCGACCAGACACTGGTGGAGACGTGACCTCAGTCATGTGACCCCGGCAGGCGTCGAAACGGAACGTCTCCCGAGCCGCCCGCGTCGGGTATCCTGCCGCCATGAACCATCCGCCTCCCCGCCCGCCCGTGGACCTCGCCGCCCTGCCGCCCGACGAACGCGACCGGGCATGGCTCGAGCGGGTCTACCAGGGTGACGACGCCGTGCAGCTCACGCCGCGGGCCGTGGTCACCGGGATGCTGATCGGCGGGCTGATGTCGGTCTCGAACCTGTATGTCGGCCTCAAAACCGGCTGGGGCCTGGGCGTCACGATCACCGCCTGCATCATCGCCTACGCGGTGTTCAAGTTCCTCGAGCAGGTCGTGCCCGCCTACCGCACGCGGCCCTTCTCCACGCTCGAGAACTACACGATGTCGAGCGCCGCCAGCGCCGCCGGCTACATGTCGAGCGCGGGACTCGTGTCGGCGATTCCCGCCCTCTACCTGACGACGGGCCGGCTGCTCGAGTGGTGGGAGATCGGCCTCTGGCTCGCCGCCCTCTCGATGCTCGGCGTGTTCATGGCGATCCCGCTGAAGCGGCAGTTGATCAACGTCGACCAGCTCCCCTTCCCTTCCGGCATTGCCACCGCCGAAACGCTCGCCAGCATGCACGGCTCCGGAGGCGAGGCGGTCGTCAAGGCCCGGGCGCTGTTCGGAGCCGCGAGCCTGGGCGCGGTCGTGGCGGTGTGGCGCGACCTCGTGGCCGGCATCAAGCCGATCGCCGCCTGGGCAATGCCGGCCGAGATTCCCTTCGGCCCCTTCCCGCTCGCCCGCGACCTGCTCGCGAAGTACACGATCGGCATCGAGGGCTCGCTGATCATGGTGGCCGCCGGCGCCATCATGGGGATGCGGGTGGCCGCCTCGATGCTCGTCGGCTCGATCATCTTCTACGGGATCATCGGGCCGATCCTCGTCGAACGCGGCATCGCCCAGCCCGGGTACCGCGGGATCGTGTCATGGGTGCTCTGGCCCTCGACCGCGATGATGGTGGCCTCGGGCCTGCTCGCCTTCGGCCTCAAGTGGCGGACGGTGCTCCGGGCCTTTGGCGGCCTCGGCCGGCTCGTGGGGTCCACGGCCGGCAGCGGCGCCGACCCGCTGGCCCGGGTCGAGGTGCCGTCGAGCTGGTTCGTGGCGGGCACGCTCACGGCCGGCACGGCCTGCGTGCTCCTCGGCCACTGGCTGTTCGACATCAGCTGGTGGATGGGCATCCTCGCGGTGCTCGTCACCTTCTTCCTCTCCATCGTGGCGGCCCGGGCCACCGGCGAGACCGACATCACGCCGATCGGCGCCATGGGAAAGATCACGCAGTTGATGTACGGCGTGGTGGCCCCGCAGAACATCACGACGAACCTGATGACCGCCTCGATCACCTCCGGCGCCGCCTCGCACGCCGCCGACCTGCTCACCGATCTGAAGAGCGGCTACCTGCTCGGCGGCAATCCCCGCCAGCAGACCATCTCGCAGCTCTTTGGCGTCATCGCCGGCACGATCGTGTCGGTCCCGGCCTACCTGTTCGTCGTCCAGCGGGCCCCCGACCGGCTCGGCACCGCCGACCTGCCGGCACCGTCGGCGAAGGTGTGGGCGGGGGTGGCGGAACTCCTCGCCAAGGGCATCGACGCCCTGCCGGACGGGGCGGTGGAGGCGATCGTGATCGGCGGCCTGCTCGGCATCGTGCTCACGCTGCTGGAGGAGTTCGGGCCGCGGGCCTGGCGGCCCTGGCTCCCGTCGACCACGGGCCTGGGGATCGCCGGCGTGATCCCGGCCTTCAACTCCTTCGCGATGTTCGCGGGGGCGCTGGCCGCCTGGGCTTTCGCCAAAGCCCGGCCGGGGCTCGCGGAGACCTACACGGTGCCGGTGTCGAGCGGGCTGATCGCCGGCGAGAGCCTGATGGGCGTGGCGATCATCCTCGTGCTCGAGGTGATGAAGGTCTGGGCTGCCGGTCCCGGCTGACGCCGCAGGTGCCTGGCGAGCGGGGTGGCGTTCGAACCCGGTGTCACCAGGCTGACGCCCGGGGCTTCTTGGAGCGGTGGCGAGACCGGTCCCCTGTTCAAAGCGGCCGCAAAACACGGTTCGCAGCCGATTTCCTGCCGCGGCGGTGCTCTGTCGAGCGGACTCGACGCAACACCAAAACCGTCGCCCCGGGCTGCTTGTGTCCGAAGCCACCGCCCCTGTCCCGGGCCCGCGCCGGCCCTTACGCCCGCATCGCCTTGACGAGGTTCGCGTCGATCGCCGCCAGAAAGTCCTGCGTCGTGAGGTGCGGCTGGCTCGGCCCGATGAGGATCGCCAGGTCCTTGGTCATCTTCCCCGCCTCGACGGTCTCGATGCACACCTGCTCCAGCGTGTCGGCGAACCGGGTCACCTCCGGCGTGCCGTCGAGCTTGCCGCGGTGCGCCAGGCCGCGGGTCCAGGCGAAGATCGAGGCGATCGGATTGGTGCTCGTGGGCTTGCCCTGCTTGTGCTGCCGGAAATGCCGCGTCACCGTGCCATGGGCCGCCTCGGCCTCCACCGTCTTGCCGTCGGGCGTCATCAGCACGCTCGTCATCAGGCCGAGGGAGCCGAAGCCCTGGGCCACGATGTCGCTCTGCACGTCGCCGTCGTAGTTCTTGCAGGCCCAGACGTAGCCCCCTTCCCACTTGAGCGCCGAGGCGACCATGTCGTCGATCAGCCGGTGCTCGTAGGTCAGGCCTTTCGCGGTGAACTCCGCCTTGAACTCAGCGTCGAAGATCTCCTGGAAGATGTCCTTGAAGCGGCCGTCATAGGCCTTGAGGATCGTGTTCTTGGTGGACATGTAGACGGGGTAGCTCCGTGCCAGGCCATAGCGGAAGCTCGCCCGGGCGAAGTCGCGGATCGAGTCGTCGAGGTTGTACATCGCCAGAGCCACGCCCGGGCCGGGGAAGTCGTAGACCTTGAACTCCATCGGCTTGGAGCCGTCGGCCGGGGTGAAGGTGAGCGTGAGCGTGCCCTTGCCGGGGATCCGCGTGTCGGTGGCCCGGTACTGGTCGCCGAAGGCGTGGCGGCCGACGACGATCGGCTTCGTCCAGCCGGGCACGAGCCGGGGGATGTTCTTGATGATGATCGGCTCGCGGAAGATCACGCCGCCCAAGATGTTGCGGATCGTGCCGTTGGGGCTCTTCCACATCTGCTTGAGGCCGAACTCCTGCACCCGGGCCTCGTCGGGCGTGATCGTGGCGCACTTAACGCCCACGCCGCACTCCTTGATCGCGTTGGCGGCGTCCACGGTCACCTGGTCGGCGGTGGCGTCGCGGTTCTGAATGGAGAGGTCGTAGGAGCGGATGTCGAGGTCGAGATAGGGGAGGATCAGTTTGTCCTTGATGAACTGCCAGATGATCCGTGTCATCTCGTCGCCATCGAGATCGACGACCGGTCCCTGGACCTTGATCCTGCCTGCCATGCTGCGCGCTCCTGCGGGGATGATGGGGACGGCGACGGTGTACCAATCAGCCGGCTGCGACGGTCGCCGCCAGGGCGGCGGCGGCGGCATCGACCTGGGCGAGTTCGATCCACTCGTCGGCGGTGTGGGCCTGGGCGATCGATCCGGGGCCGAAAACCACGCTCGGCACGCCCGCCTCGGCGAACACGCTGGCGTTGGTGCCGTAGCGGGCGGCAGTCCGCCGGCCGGCCGCGCCGCCGACGCGGACGGCGGCGGCCAGCGACTCGATCCAGGCCGCCGCCGCCCGGTCGGCGGAGGCGTCGGCCAGGCCGGCACTTTCGAGGAACGGCGGATCGTGCTCGACCGTCGCCGACTCGCAGGCGGCGGCAATCCGCGTGATCACCTCGTCACGGGCCGCGACGGGCGACTCCCCCGGCAGCACCCGGCGCTCGACCTCGAGCACGGCGAGATCCGGCACGAGGTTCACGCCCGCGCCGCCGCGGATGGTGCCGAGATTCAGCGTCGGCGGCCCGCACGGGTGGTCGGGTTGCCGGGCGAGCAATTCCGCCGCCAGGGCCTCGATCGCCAGGATCACCCGGCCGGCGGGATAGATCGCGTTGTTCCCCCGCTCCGGAAACGCACTGTGGCAGGCGCGGCCGCGGACGCGAATCCGCCAGCGGACAGCCCCCTTGTGCTGCATCACGAGGTCGAGGTCGGTCGGTTCCGCGACGACGGCGGCCACGGGCCGGCCGCCGCAGAGCTGCCGCGCCGCGGCGTCGGCCGGCACCGCGGCCGAGTCGCCCCACAGCCGGGCCAGCGCCCGGGCGCCGCTGAAGCCGAACTCTTCGTTGACGGTCGCAGAAAACACGACGGTGGCCCGCCGCGGCAGCGGGGAGGCCCGCAGGTGGTCGAGGGCCACGAGCATCGCCGCCATGCCCCCCTTCACGTCGCAGGCGCCGCGGCCGTACATCCGGCCGTCGCGAACCAGGGGCGCGAACGGCTCGATCGTCATGCCCTCGGCGGGCACCGTGTCCTGATGGGCGTCCCAGAGGATCGTCGGCGCGTCGGGAACCGTCGCCTCCAGCCGTGCCACGACATTGTCGCGGCCTGGCGTTACCGGCTGCCGGGCCCAGGGGATTTCCGCCGCGGTGAACCGCTGCACGAGGTAGTCCGTGACGCGGCCTTCGAGGTACTCCGGACCGGAAAGATCGCGGCCCATGGGGTTGACGCTGGGGCGGCGGACGAGGTCGGCGAGCGTGGCGGCGGTGGCGGACATGCGGACACCCTACCAAACGGCCGCCCTCCTTTCCCGGCCCTCCGGCCGCGGGGCGTGCCGCGGACAGCTGTCCGTGGGAAAAGTCCTCCATGGCCTTTTCCCACTTGGTCGACCGCAGGAAACGCCGCAGGTTTCCTGGATCGACAGCCATCGCATCCTGCTCGGGCAGACTTGCTCCACAGTCTGCGAGCCGCGGTTCGCTGGGGCAGGGCCGCCGGCCTGGGGCGGGAGCGATGTATGATGACGGAGTCCGTGCCCGCACTGCTCCCCTGTTCGAGGTTTTCATGCCAGCGCCATCACGCTCCTTCGTCACGGCCGCAGCCCTCGCCATCTGCCTGTGCCTCTCGTCGCTCGCCGCCGGTGAGTCGACCGGCCGCGACGAGCAGGGGCTCCGCGCCGCCGCACAGCGGTATCGCGAGGCCCTCGACCGCGGCGACGGCAAGGCCCTCGCCGCGCTGTGGACCGCCGACGGCGATATCGTCGACGAGCAGGGCAACGTCCTCGGCGGCCGCACGACGGTGGCCGCCACCGTGCCGCCGGCGGCCGACGCCCCGCGGCCGGCCTTTCGCATCAACGACACGAAGCTGCGGTTCCTCTCCGATGCGGTCGCCATCGAGGACGGCACGGTGGAGGTGTCCATGCCCGGTCTCACCCGGCCGCTCAAGGGGCGGTTCTCCGCCACCTGGGTCCGGGAAGCCGACGGCTGGAAAATCGCGGCCTTGCGCGAAGACCGACTCGACGCTCCGCCCGGCGCCGAGACGCTCGCGGACCTCGACTGGATGGTGGGCGATTGGGTGATCCTCGACGAACGGGCCGGCAAGCCGGCGGCCAGAGGACAGGAAAAGCCGCCGATCGAGATGTCGGTGCGTTGGAACGCCAATCGCACGTTCCTGCTGCGAGACGTGAAGATCTCCGCCGCCGATGGCGGAGACGCCACGGCGCTTCACGTCACCCAGCGGATCGGCTGGGATCCGCTCTCCCGCCAGCTCCGCTCCTGGGTCTTCAGCTCCGACGGCGGCCACGGCGAAGCGACCTGGTCCCGCGACGGGGATTCCTGGGTCGCCCGCACCACGGCGGTGCTGCCCGACGGCAGCCAGACATCATCGCTCAACATTTACACCTTCGACGGCAAAGACCGCTGCGCCTGGCGTTCACTGCCCACCCACGTCGGCGGCGAGCACACACCGCCGCTGAACCTGACGATGATCCGCAAGGGAGGAAAGCCGTGATTAACCGTTGCTGGTTCCTGCTGGTGCCGTTCGTCACCGCCGTCATCACGGCCTGGACCGCCGCGGGCGCCGAGCCCACCGCCCAGCCGGCAGCCCCTGCCGACGCTGAGGCGGCGGCCACCGATCCGGGCGACATCGCCCGCAAGGCGGAGATCATGAACAGCGAACGCTGGCGCCGGGCGATCTTCGAACTGGGCGAATGGCTCTCCGCGCAACAGATCTACACGCCGGAGGAGGTCCGCCGGATCAAGTCGAACTTCAACCGCCGCGTCGCTGGAATGTCGTCCTATGAGCTCGACTACCTACTGGACGATCTCGACGCCAAGTTCAAGATTCTCGACACGCCCGAGGCGAAGGATGCCCGCAACTGGGTGGGACAGTATCTGTCGGTGATGTCCGACCAAAAGCGGGCGGAGGTGCTCAAGGACGTGCCCGATGTAGTGACGATGTCATCGGGGCAGTTGCAGCAGGAGATCCAACGGATCGAGCAGCGCCGCGTGGCGCTGCAGCAGCAGCAGGCGGCGTTCGATCAGGGCCGGCAGCAGCTGGTCGACCGAGCGGCCGCCGCCCGGCAGGCCACGGCCGCCGCCTCGAACGCAGCGGCGGCACGGATGCAATCCGGCGGTGTTTCGATGTCGCCGTATCGCGGTCAGAGTGGCGGCAAGCCGCCGTTTTCCGACGTCAAGGGCTCGGGAATGAGCGTCAGCGCCGGCCCGTGGGGAGCCTGGGTCAACTTCAACGTCGGCAATTTCTGAATTCACGGCTGTCGGGCCATCCATAGCCCCGACAGCCTTGGCAGGTCGGAGGCACAGCAGGCTGTGCCTCGACCTGCGATGGCTCGCCTTCCGGGCGAGCCTCGCGTCAGCCGAAGCAGGCCCGAAGGGATGCGCAGGCGCGAGAGATAGCCCATCCATGGCCCCGACAGCCTTGGCAG
>Ga0315908_10001297_pt1 | contig 18892 bp, 11 predicted proteins | sample LakEriMetagenome_12_FD_203520 | JGI IMG/M metagenome (GOLD analysis project Ga0315908, IMG submission 203520) | Freshwater fungal communities from buoy surface, Lake Erie, Ohio, United States - Buoy 4 MA124 | ecosystem: Environmental > Aquatic > Freshwater > Lake > Lake biofilm | place: USA... | reverse complement strand
TGATAGGGGCGGTGCCGCGAAGCGGGAATTACAACCTCAAGTACATATCGGTCACCGGCTTTCCAACCTTGTGTAGAGTATTCAATCGGTGGTTTCGAATACATGGTGGCTGCGGCTTGAATCATATGCTCCTCTTCCTGCAATTTCGCGCCGGCTATTGCACCATTGTCTTTCACCCCGATAAGCAAGGTGCCTCCGTCTGTATTGGCAAAAGCGCATAGCGTAATGGCAATTTTGCGCGCATCGTTCACAGCGTATTTGAAGTCGAGCATTTGGTGCTCGCCCTCTGCAATGCGCTGTGCCAGGTATTTCGGAACGACAATGGTTTCTTTCGCCATGGGGGTAAAACAAAAAAGCCGCCCGTAAAGTTGGGGCGGCTTTTGAATATTTGAAAACTAACTTATTGTTTTATCTGTATTCGCTGATAATAAGCGGTCGTGTTGCAATGCCGTTTGTTGTGTGCAGTCGCACGTAGTAACAGCCCGAACTCCATGCAGGTATGGCAAGCACGTAAGATGATTGTTGCAGGTTATCGGATACATACATGACTTTGCCAAGAACATCCAGAATCTCAAGTTTTTCGATAAGACTCGATGCAACGCTAATCGTTACCAAAGAACCTGCTTGTGTAGGGTTAGGGTACATCGTCCATGAATAGGTGTCGTTTTCATCAATACCAACCAGTTGTATGTCCAATTCGTCAACGAGAGTTGAATCGTTTGACAGGTTGCCTGCAACGTCTGTTGCATTGCCTTCTACCTGTACATCAATTCCGAATAGATTGAAATTATCGGTGTTCAGAGCGAAAGATTGAACGAAAGTGAATCCATCCGTCCAGTTTGCAGTTGAAGGTGTTAACTCATTCGCTTCGGGCATTGTTATAACTGGTGAGATTGCAGCGCTCATCTCTTCATCATAGCTAACTGTTACACTCATACTACTTGGCGATGCAGTAATTAAATCGGTTGAGGCAGTGAAGGATGAGATCATCGGATTACGTGTATCGACCGCAAATGGCTCATTGAACACAGAGGGTGCATTCATCGGATTACCATTACTGTCGGTCACCCCGCTGATTTGCATGATGATGTTGTCCAATTCTATGTTACTGTCTACTACACTGAAGTAAACAATGCAGTTGTAATTGTCGATCCAAACGATGCTGTCAAGCGTTAATGTGCTGATAGTTGGGTCGTCATTCAAAAAGCTTATAACGGGCAATTGAGTTGTGTCCATGCTATCGTTGAAGTATACCGGGATACTAAATGATCCATTCAAGGCCTCGCTGTCTGATACTACAAAGTCGGGGGTGGGCGAACCTATTCCGGCAATCGGATTGTCAGTGTCGATAGTGAGCGAGGCATTGAGTTCGCAGCCTTGAACACCATTGCCTGCTAAATCGGCGCCATCGAAAAATGCGCTCACCGGCAGAAGCAATTCGTTGTTATTGTCGAGCATTTCGTAATTCACGATGGCATGTTGTGCATCCAACCAACTTGCGTTCATGTAGTTGAAATTCGCTGTGAAATCTGAAGTGGTTATTACTCCCGGAAAACTGAAGCTTGACGTGTCTACCGGTTCGTCGAACGTTAGCTCCACCATCCAGGTATTGCCTATGTTGGCATCCGTAATGAATGGCTCCGATGCTGTGGCTATGCAGATCGGCGCTTTCAGGTCAACGTCGAACGGTTGTGGTAGATAGTTCAAAGCGAAGTTCAACGTATCCAAACTGCATGTTCCGGCTACAATCAAATTCGATGCTTCGAAGCCTTCAACGCTAAAGGAAATCCCTACTAAAGAGCCGGTTCCTTCATCGGTGGAGTATTCTGTGATGAATAAGCTGTCGTTAGCCCAGTAACTATTAACTTGTGTAAGCAAAGCCTCCACAGCGGGGTTCGTGGCAGCAATGACCGGGTTGGTGGCAGTATGCATGCTTTGATCAAATTGCACGGCCAACGAAAAGTCGAATGCATCACTATCCGGATTGATTTCATCAACACCAACCGATACCACGTAGGGTGGGTTGGCGAACATGTAACGTTCAGCGTAATCAACTACTTGATTACCTATGATCAGTCCCACTTGACGACCGGGAATGTCGTCTTGCGGTGGGTGCAGGCCGCCGAATATGCGGGATATACTGCATTGATCTGCCGCGTCGCGGTAGGTAGCCCATTGCAGGTGCACAGGAGCCGTTGGGTAATGCAGAGTATCGGCAAATAATGTGTCGACTACGTACTCAAACATACCTCCTGGGAAGAAGGGATCGCCTGTAATCTGTGTGAGGATTTCTGCTGCCGTGCGAGAATAGGTTGAGTGGCCGGAGTAGTAGCCTGCAAATGGAGGTGTTACGAAAGATGCAACTTGATAAGTCCACCAATCAAGGGCCAGTTTCCAGCCATGGCCATCTTCCTGCGTGCCTTGCCAGGTTGTGTCAGTCGGTGCAAAGCCATATGGACCGAGCCAGGTTTTTATTTTTACTTCAGCCAGATCGTCCGTGTCAAAATTGAGATCGGGGTTGTCGATGTCTTCTTGTGTTACCAATTCGAGATAGCCATCAATTAAGGGAAGTCCATTTACATGATAATTGACAGAGTCAGGATAGGTGCATTGACCAAATTCGGCCATGGTTCGTATAGCATAAATCGGACGTGTATAATCGTATGCTCCCTTTGCGCTCCAGCATGCAACCGCTGCGTCGTGAACTCCTCCACCAAGTGTAAAGTAGGATTTAACATCCCATTCAAGGTCTGGTATGATAGGATTATTTCCTCCGCGCCAACGTCTCTCTGGCAATGCATCTGCAACTTCATTCAGAATCACAAACCAATGCCCGGGTGGTGTCTCGGATTTGGGTCCATCGGCCCAGTATTGCGCTATGGCGCGCGAATAGTCGCCCATGGGCACTAGTTGTTCTGCGTAGGCAGAATCTGTGATTGGGTTTTCGTCGTAACCGGGATCAGGAACCTGACCGGTGAACAAATTATAAAAATCAACATATTCATTCATTGAGGCAGGAAGGTCTTCGGGACCTTGTTCACCTGGCAAAGTGGGATTGAGAACATAATTCAAATTGCCAATGTTGTTGGGTGATGTGTCAATCATGCCTGCATCAGGATTGTTGTGAAACCAATGCCACATCAGCGTGGTCAAAAATCCATATTTGAACATGTTGACATTAGGTCCCAATATTTCGCTGGGCAGATAGTCAGTGCTCTCAAGATAGGGTGGTTCACCGGGATCCAAATAAATAGGCCAGTCAATGCCACTGCGCTCATGGTAGGTGCGCTGGCATGAATCCAAACTGAAAGGATGAACCCAGCCCCATTCGGGTGAGATTGCCTGTATTGTTTCGTTGCCGTTGCATGGAATGTTATTGCCAGCCTGATCGGTGCACACTGCTAAATCAATTGATTGCCATTGATTGGGATAGATTGCCCCCGGATTACCCGAAAAATTGGGATTCATCTCCATGTTTTCCGTATCGTAAATCTGGTTTTCATAGTCGTTCTGCTCGTTTGTGCCATCCACGAAGCCCCACTCGTCGAGTTGATGTGCTATGTAAATTCCCAATGCAGCCGGATTTCCGGAACTATAATCAATCGACCAGAAATCAATGTCATAACCGAGTTCAATCATGGTTGTATCCAATAGTGAGTTAATCGCGGTCAATGAAGCAGACGAGCCGGCTTGCGGCGGGTAATGATCCTTCAAGTATGTATAGGCAGCATAACTAATTGCTTGGTGGCGATATGCCTCAATCTCCTCGGGCGACACCGCAGGAACACCTTGAAATGGACATGTGAAATTGCCATGCGTTTGTCCAAGCATGTAAGGCCGAGCAATTTCATCGTACGCCGCCCAGGCATCGTACATGGCTATTCCCATGCGTTTCAGGTGCAGGGCATGAATAGTGGGCCTTGCGCGCGAAAGTCGGATGCATGCAAGTTGCGTTTCATTCCACTTTCTGGCAATGGACATTGCCTGAGCAGCAGCTGTGTGATGTATTGACGCAACGATTACCACGCACATTGCAAGGCGTCTGAAAAAACTCGCTGTCATTTCGGAGGTTTTAGTCGTTAGTGTGTTACGTTGAAAGGAATAGACAATTCAGCGTTAGATGAATGGAGGCGAAGGTAGTAGGTCCCGATTGCGTAGTCAGTAACATTAATCACTAGCGGATTACCACTTCTGTTAAATGCAATACTTTCTATACGTTGGCCCATGCTATTGTAGATTATAATGTCGCCATTGTCATCGGCGGTTGGCCATGCAACATGAAGGAGATTAGATCCATTCGTCGGGTTCGGATAAATAGATAATCCGGTGGCATCAGCCAATTCTTGAACTGAATTGACAACATCAACACTAAATGCATTTGAAACAGTAAACATCTGGGCCGCATTACCTGCTAGGTCAGACGCACCAAAAGCGAGTGTTATATCAACTGCATCAATCTGAAGTGTGGCGTTTGGTATGTCGTAAACCGCGGTATAGTCGGTAGGGGAATTCCAATCGGATGTATTGCTCGCAATAAAGTTGATTGATGGCGTGGATGAAAATGCAATGGCTGGCTGTGAACTTCCATCCATTTCCTCGTCAAATTCCAGATCGATACTAAACGTTCCTGCCCCAACGTCTGATGTGGAAATAGTATTAGTACTCGGTGTCATACTCAGCACAAGTGGGTTGCGTGTGTCGATGCTGAAGATATTCGTTGATGTTAGATCAGTCGTTTGAATATTCCCATTTGCATCCGTCACCCCGGTTACCGAAATGTCGATAGCGTCCAGTTCTTCGCCTGTATCTGTTGCAGAATAGGAAAGTCTGTAAGTTGTCGCATCCAGCCATCCGCTTTGTCCTGTGTTTTCGTTCAGCGTCGAAGCAAGTGGATTCTCTGCTGTGAAGGATACTTGAGGCGGCATCATCGTATTCATCTCCTCGCTGAAAACAAGATCCAGCGTTAGTCCTGCGGCAACGTCGTTATCCGAAAGTATTGCAACAGAAGAAGTAGCAGAAGCCAAAGTCGGATTCTCGGTGTCGATAATCAGCACGTCATTGTTGCCGGTCGTATTAAGAACATTACCGTTTTCATCGGTTGAGCCGGCAATGACTATCAGAGCATTTGTCTGGTTATTACCGTCTAACACAGTATACGTGAAAGTTATGGTGGTTGAATCATTCCACGTTCCGGTAACATACTGGAAATTCTCGGATTCATTAATGCCGTTGAATACAAGAATCGGCGTTGTTGCTGTGTTCATCGGAGAATCGCAGGTCACTGAAATAGTGAGAATTGAACCGACTTCTGCATCTGTCACGGTTGCGAGGTCTGATGTTACCAGTGCTTGCGGAGCGCGCGTGTCAATTGAAATAGCATCATTGAGCATAGTGATGAACTGATCGTTTCCGGCTGCATCCTTAGCCCCTGAAATTTCGATATCTGCATCCGTGATATCTGCATCTGTATCGGTCAAAATGAATACGGCATGATAGGTAGTAGAACTTGTCCAGTCGCTCAATCCACTCAGCGTCAAACCTGCGTTATCTGCAATATCAAGCAGAGTAATCTGTGGAGTGACATTCTGATCCATTGGCTCATTGAACTCAATGAATAGATCTACTTCGGCTCCGGTTGCGACAGACAACTCATTGAGAACTGATTCAGCACCGATGATGCTGGCGACACCCGCCGGGTTTTGAGTATCGATACTAAAAGGAGCGCCCACAGCGGGCACGTTTGTGATGCCTTCTGCATCTCTGGCTTGCTGAATGCTCACAGTGACACCGTTCAAGGTTACATTCATGTCAATCACCGAATAACTGGCACGGTATGTTTGCTCATTCAGCCAATAGCCCGAGGAGAAATTCAGTGTATTCGGTGCCTCGGCATTCAGGAAGATGAGCTGCGGAGTTACCAAAGTATCCATCAACTTGTCGAATTGAAGATCCATATACCAAAGACCACCCACATGTAGGTCAGATACCGCCAAAGCGCTATAGGCAACAGCTACTTGCGGAGGATTGGCATGAATGAATTCATTTGCTTTACTAACAGCTTGTGGACCCACAATAAGGCCCACTTTGCGGCCGGGAATATCGTCTTGTGGTGGGTGTAAGCCGCCATAAATGCGCGATACGCTGCATTGGTCCGATGCATCTCGATAGGTAGCCCATTGCAATTTCACGGTTGTTGAAGGACCACTATCAGCCATCAAATATTCATCTTGAGTTGCAACGAATTCGGCCATACCACCCGGAAAGTATTCATCGCCCGTTATCAAGGTCATTATTTCTGCGCCTGTGCGCGAGTAGGTGGAGTGACCGGAATAATAACCGGCGAAAGGTGGTGTCACGAAGTTGCCCGTCTGATAAGTCCACCAGTTTTCAGCCAGCAGCCAACCTGCACCGTCTTGACCGGTTGCAGCGAAAGGTCCTCGCCACGAAAACACTTTGATTTTATGCAGGTGTTCATTGTTTTCACCAGCCATAGTATCTCCCTCGAGCACTAATTCGATGTATCCGGGAATAAGCGGCAAACCGGCCGGGTGGTAGTGTGGTAAATTCGAGTCGGTACTCTGTCCCTTAGCACCCATCCAGCGAATAGCCATGATAGGGCGTGTGTAGTCATAATATCCTTTCGTTCCCCAGCATGCAATGGCAGCATCGTGAATACCTCCGCCCAGAGCGAAATATCCTTTGATGTCCCATTCGAGGTCGCTTACGGCCTCTTCACCCATCCATTTTTTCTCAATGCCCAAGAGGTCCATCTTGTCTTCTACTTCGTTGAACAACTTGAACCAGTGGCCGGGAGGCGTTTCGGAGTTAGGACCATCTGCCCAGTACTGAGAAAGGACGCGTGTAAAATCTTTTCGCGGAACCAGCTGAGGTTCGTACGGTTGACCGGTGGCGGGATTTAGATCGTGACCGTCGTCGTAGACTCCGCCTTCCATCAGATTATAAAATGACCGGTATTGTGCAAATGTTTGTGGCAGTTGTTCATTCGATGTAATGTTTAAACCGCCGATGCTATTGGGAGAAGCATCAATCATCACTCCATCATCATTATTGTGGAACGAGTGCCAGATGATATTCATGACATAACCCCACTTGAAAAAACTTTCATCCAATCCGGTTTGAACAGTGGTATCCAACATGGGGGGTGGGCCCGGGTCGAGATATACTTTCCAGTTCAATCCATCGCGTTCAAGCGTGTCGGCCTGATCCTCTGTCAGCGCAAAAGGAATAACATTTCCCCATTCGTGGGATAGGGCCGGTGTGCCGGTTCCCGCAGGACATTCAATAGGAATGTTGTTTTGGTCGATACATTGGCTTAATACCAGGGCTTGCCAACGATTTGGGTCTACAACCGATGGATTGCCTGGAAAGGCCGGTTGCAATTGACCGTTGATGGGTTGATATTGAAGGTTGGCGTAGTTACCTTGTTGGTTGGATCCATCCTGTAAAGCGAACTCCTGCAGCATTGCGGCAATGTAGTTTCCTAGTTTGGCCGGGTCACCATCTGAATAATCGGTCGAGGTGATGCCTGTGTCATATCCCAATAATGCCATACGGTCGTTCAGGTAGCCCTGAATGGTAAGCAAGTTGGCGCCCGGTGCAAAAATGGTATAGCGATTCCAAAGTGTACGATAGGCTGCATAACTGATCGCCTTTTCCTGAGCCGCGAGCAAATCGCCTTCTGCCGGCATGGGTATGCCATTGAAAGGGCAGTTGAAACCGCCCCAGGTTTGCCCAAGCAAATAGGGTTGGGCCTCATCGTCATAAACTGCCCATGCATCATACATCGCTATCGATACATGTGACAAATGGCGGGCGTGCACTGTTGGCTTAGCGAAATACTTGCGAATGCAGTTTAACTGCGTTTCGCTCCATTGGCGTGCCACCGAAGACTGGCCGAAGGAGAGTGTTTGCGTTACTAATACCGTGGCGAAAATCAAGACCACTCGGATACTTGATTGCAATGTAGAAAGGGTCATAAAACGGTTCGTTTTTGCTAAGGTAGCTGCAATATTCCCCGACAATTTCACATGCCCCTGAAGTCTTAACACTTGTCAAGATGAATTAATTAATACTTGACGGTTGTTAACTCCCTGATCGGATAATTCAAGAGTTGGAGGGCTCTTTCTAATCTTGTTATTCTGTTGGTTAAGATTTAGAGCTATGTTTCTTCCGCAACTTGTGTTATCAGTCGTTTTTATCCTGGCAGGATTGCTTATGGCGAAGTACCCGCCGCGAAAAATTAATCCGCTCTACGGATACAGAACACGTCGCTCCATGCAATCGGCCGATGCATGGAAATACGCTCAGCGCATATCGTCGCGAAGGATGGTACTGGCCGGCTTTGGCGGATTGCTGCTTTTTCTCGCAGCATGGGCTTTAGGACTCAATGAAGGAGTACAGGCGATATTGCTCGTCGCAAGTCTCCTGTTTATAGTTGTGTATGTAATCTACTCAGTTGAGCGCAGTCTTGCCCGGAAATTCCCTGATGTCCGCAATTAAAAACGCATGGGGATATTGTAGATAACCTCGTCTTGATTTTGCGGGGTTATGAGCAGAACCGGAATTTGCGGATCATTATAAATCAGGTCTTCTTCTTCGGTTCGTGGGAACAGGGTATACAGATATTCGTAACTGAAGTTGATAGCACATATTAAATCAGCTTCAATGGAGGCAGCATATCTTACGAGCTCTTTGGTGAAATGGCTAGTATGCGCTACTTCGTGCATTTGAATGTGAATTTGGTTTTCTTCAAAGATTTGCTTGACGCCGGCGAGCACTGATTCATCCATCATTTCCGCATTAATTCGCTTCAATACTAAGTGCACTTCACCCGCAAAAAGTTTGGCTAATTGAACAAATGCCTTGGACTCCTCCAACAACTGATGGCGATAGTCTATAGGAATGACCAGCTTCTTATATCCTTGTGGCCGAATAGTGCGTTCCTGAACAATAATGAACGGTATATGAGATTCCGAAACAACTCTAAGTGCAAGGCTGCCGGTAAGCCTTTGTACGCCCTTCATGCCATGAGTGGGCATTACAATGAGGCCGCACTCATACTCTTTTGCGAATGCAGGGATTTCTCCTACTACACCTCCTTTGCGAACATGCGTGGTAATATTCCCGCTAAACGTTTCTTTTAAACGGATGGCCCAGGTATCAAGTTCGGCTTTCGAAGCCTCCAGCAGGCGATCACTGAACTCCAAATGCAAAAGGGCTATTTCAGCGCCGGCAAGATTTGCAATGTAGGCAGCATGATGCAGGGCTACGAAGCTCTTCTCTTTGAGATCGCAAGGAACCAATATTTTTTTGAGTTGCATGTATTCGTATTTATCGCAAATCTAAACATCTTGTGTACCTTTACCTCGAAATGAGTTGCCGGCGGCAACAATAATTATGGAAGCAGTCAAGTCTTTCTTTAATAAACAATACGGAAGCGTCATGCAGCGCCTCCGCTTCGACTTGAATGTAAAATACCTGTATCACGACAGCCGTCACACCGAGGATGTCATTCGACAGGTTCAGGAAATTTCCTACCGTGAAGGCGTAAGTAATGACGAAATAGCACTCCTGAAATTGGCGGCTCTCTATCACGACTTAGGTTTTCTTGTAACCCGAGCGAACCATGAAGCGGCAGGCGTCGAGTTATTTCTGCAAGAGGCAAAAGACTCTGAAATTTCCGCGGACGATAAAGAACATATCTCTCGGCTCATTTTAGTGACCAAGATTCCGCAGCAACCCAAAACACTCTTAGAATCTATCATCTGTGATGCAGATCTGGATTATTTGGGACGCGAGGATTTTCCGGCAATCGCTGAATTTCTCTATTTGGAGTTGAAGGCTTGCGGTGAAATGAATGATCGCAAACGTTGGAACGAGTTGCAACTTTCTTTTCTCGGGTCGCATCGTTATCATACCGAATCGTCGCGCAAGTTGCGCACGAATGGCCTAGAGAAGAATATTCAATTTGTGCGCCGCCGACTGGCCGACTAAGACGGTTATCGAATCACTTGGTAAAGTTCCAACTCTCCTTTTCCTTTCAAATTAAAGACACCCGCACTTGTAAGTTCGAAGTCATCTGCCAGTAACTGGCGTGTGGCCGGTGTAACTGTTACTTTCATGGGACTGCCTGCAGACTCTGTGCGGGAAGCTATGTTAACGTCATCACCCACAACATCATAAATGAAACGTGTTCTCCCGATAATACCAGCAATTACTTTTCCTGAATGAACGCCAATCCGGCATTTCCACTGCTGTTCACCCTGCCTATTGCGCTCTTCCAGGTAATCGATAAATGAAAGCGCCGATTTTATAAGATCATGGGCGTGCTCATGGGAAGGCTGATGTATACCCGATACTGCCATGTAAGCATCGCCTATCGTTTTGATACGCGTGGTTTTATTTTCCTCGCAAATACGGTCGAAAGCACTGAAAATATCAGATAATTCGTTTATTAATTTTTCAGGAGATAGATTGGCACTGATTGCGGTAAAGCCAACGAAATCACAGAAAAGAATACTCACATTTTCCTTTATCTGTGGTCTATGCGTTCCGTATTGAATCAAATCATGAACTACTGCATCCGGAAGCAGTACGCGCAATAATTCGGTTGATTTTTTTCGCTCAAATTGCAAATCGATGTGCGTTCGTATCCTGGCCTTTACAATGTCCGGGTTGAATGGTTTTGTTATGAAGTCAGAGCCTCCTACGCGGAAGCCTTTTGTTTCGTCAGCTACTTCGTTGAGTGCGGTCAGGAAAATGACCGGGATGGCAGATGTTAGAGGGCTTTCTTTCAAGGATGTGCAGACCTGAAATCCATCCATCTCCGGCATTATTACATCCAAAAGAATGAGATCGGGTTGAGGATGTTGCTGCGCAATTTCAAGGCATTTCATTCCGCTCTTAGCAAGCTTTAGCCGGTAATCATCCTTGAGTAATGCATTTAGAACTTGAAGGTTTTCAGCAGAATCATCTACAATCAGTAGAAGGGGTTTTTCGGTCGGATCTTCAGTGATAAGCTTCATACTGTCAAAAGTTGATTAGCCTCTTCAAAATCGAAATTCTCAAGTGCTGTGAGACATTTTTTTAAACGATAGGTTGTTTCCATGTCCAGCTCGAAGTTTGTCACCAAATCTTCCGCAAGATCGAGAGCACTGCTATCGCTATTGGCGGTGAGCACCTGTAACTCACTCCATTTTTCACTGAGGGTTTTAGGATCAATCGTTTTTCGACCGGATGTATCATGCTCAACTTGATTCAATGTCTGGTCAATGTTTTTAATCAAAAGTGTAATATCACTCGCCAGTTGTTTGCAGTCTGCAATATCCTGATCACTGAGTTGCAGCATATTTAGTTGTGCCTGTTGATGCAGCTTTGAGGAAAATGGAGCGAGACGCTCATGCAGTTGCTGTGCGCCTATATTGCCTGTGATCCCTGTTAAGGTGTGTACAAAAGCCGCTAAAGGTTTAACCTCTTGATTGCGTAGCATTTGAGAGCACTCTTCCTCAATGTTGCCATACACAGCCGAGTACGATTTAAGTAGTTTTTCATAGGACGCACGCTTATTGCCCAAGCGGTAAAGGCCGTCTTGAAGATTTATACCATCTATGTGATAGGGAAGAGGGCTGGCTTCTGCTGTCTTAATCTCAATGTCTTTTTGATGTATATGCTTGATGAGTGCTGCATATAGCACAAATGGATCGATTGGTTTTGTAATGTGTTGATTCATTCCTGCGGCCAAACTCTTCTCTGCCTCGCCTTTCATGGCATGGGCTGTCATGGCCAGAATTGGTAGAAGCTTGTGACGCTCATGCTGCCTGATGCGTTGTGTGGCGGTGAGACCGTCCATTTCCGGCATCTGAATGTCCATGAGAACGCAATCGAAATTCTCCTTCTCTACTTCCTCCAACGCTTCCAACCCGTTGTGCGCGATCGTTGGCACAATGCCCACATCTTGCAATAACTCTATGGCAAGGTCCAAATTCATTTCATTGTCCTCTACCAAAAGCACCTTTCTTCCCTGGAGCTCACTTCGTAAATAGGCCATATCTACAAGTGAGTCAACTTCATTTTTACTTCGGGTTGGTGTTAGGTGCAGCAGGTTGTTGATAACGTCGAACAAGCTCGATGGATTCACGGGTTTCAATAGATAGTCGTCAACGATTTTACGTGAGTTTGCCTCGCGCACCGTTTCAACTCCGAAGGCGGTTACCATCACAACGGATGGTACATCGGTCGAATTTTTTCTCAAATGTTCCACCAACTCCAGGCCATTCATATTGGGCATCTTCCAATCAATCAGGAGAATGGAAAATGGGGCTTGTTCAGTATGTTGCTCTTCAAAAAGTGCAATGGCATCACGCGCTCCCGAGGCGGCGTGCACTTCAAAACCAAACGACTCGAGCATTTCTTGCATCACCATTCGGGCACTTTCGCTATCATCGGCGAGTAGCGCTTTCAACCCTTTTCGGGGCTGAAAATCCTGGGGTTGAATTGTTGCGGCTTGCTCTGGAAGTTCAAAAGTTGCAGTAAATGAGAATACGCTTCCATGCCCGAAACGACTCTCCACTTTCAACGTACCATTCATAAGTTCGATAATGCGTTTGCAGATGGTAAGTCCCAAACCTGTTCCTCCGAATTTGCGTGTGGTGGAAATATCAGCTTGCTGGAAAGGTGCGAATATTCTGCTTAATTGATCCTCAGACATGCCAATGCCGGAATCTTGAATCTGAAAGTATACAACGACACGGTTGTTTTCGATTTTCAAGAGTTTCGCCGATATGTTGATTTCACCCTTCTCCGTGAATTTTGCCGCATTATCTGTCAAATTCAGAAGCACCTGCCTCAATCGCAACCCATCTCCTTGAACGACGTTGGGGATTTGAGGGTCAATATTGGTTATTAGTTCAACTTCTTTTTTCTTTCTCAGTTTTATATTTATAGCATCGGCAACTTGCGCTACGGTTTCTTCTAAAAAGAGAGGCGAAAATTCGAGTTGCAACTTGCCTGCTTCAATCTTGGAAAAGTCCAGAATGTCATCTATGATTCTCAATAATGCTTTGGCTGAAATGTCAATTTTATGAATGTAATCGGATTGCTTTGGATTTAAATCCGTGCGCTGCACCAAGTAATTCATGCCGATAATGGCATTCATGGGGGTGCGAATCTCATGCGACATATTAGCCAGAAACTCACTCTTGGCCTTGTTTGCCGAGTCGGCCATTTCGCGTAAAATCACCATCTGATCATAGCGCTCATTGATTTCTCTGTTTTTCTCGCGAACGATATCAAGTTGTTTTCCTCCGAATGAAGCAAAGATGCCGAGAAAGAAAGGAGCAGTGTCAATAATCCACAGCAGTTCAGACTCGCGCTGGCACGTGAGAATGAGTTCCCAACTAACGCGGCTGTAAAGAACCAAGGATTCAAACAACGATCCGACGATGGGAAAGACAAGCCCGAATAAGGCCCCGTATAGTGCGAAGCGTTGTTGTTCGGTAGTGAGAAGGCGACTTAACTTCATGTAGGGTGGCAATGCCTCCAAATCTAGGTTAAAATTAGGTCTCCGTTACGAGTGATTCGCCAGTATGGAGCGCAACGTATCGAACGACATAGGTTTGCCTATGAAGTCCGTCACCAGTGGGGTTTCTTTGGCTCTTTGTAAATCCCGATCATCCAATGTGGAAGATAGTACATAAATTTTTGTTTTCGAAAAACGAATAGGATCCATCAAACTCATTGCATCCAGCACTTCAAAGCCACCCATGACAGGCATGCGTATATCCAGAAAAATGAGGTCAATTCGTTGATTGGGTTCTTGCTCTAAATGATGTAAAACTTCTTGTCCCGATTTGAATACTGCGATATGTACTTCGGGTATAAGTCTTTTCAATACTTCACCATGGAGCATGTTGAAGATATCGTCGTCGTCGACTAATAAAACGTGTTGGAGGTTATGCATTTCTTTCGAATTCAGGTATGGTTATCGTCATTGTGGTGCCGGTGCCTAGCTCCGATTCCACATGTAAATCGCCGTTGAGTTTATTCGCTATCTCTTTACAAATATAAAGTCCAAGACCGGTTCCGACACTCGATGTAGTGCCTCGATAAAACATCGTGAATATCTTGTCCAAATGTGGGGTATCGATACCCTCTCCGTTGTCGGTGATAGTCATAATGATAGAACCGTTGTCTCGTGTGAGCGAAAATTTCACGAAACTATTTGTGTCCTTTTTACGGTATTTGATAGCATTGCCTATTACGTTTTTCAGGAGCACGTTGATCCGCGATTTATCGCTATAAATATTGGGGTTCGTTTGAACGTCCAGCAATAATTCTACATTTCCTTGAGCGCTGTATTGAAGGTCGTGGAAGGATAGTTTTACCATATTCACTACATCGAATTCTTCATGGGCAATTTCCAAACGAGAATTACGGGAGTATTCCAATATTTCTTGAATGGTCCCATCCAAACGTGTGGCCGATCCATCAACCATTTCGAGATACTTGCGTGTTTTATCATCAATCTCGCTGGAATGAGTAATGAGAGATACTATGCCTTTAATTGAGAGCAACGGCGAACGCAAATCATGCGAAATACTGTAAACAAAGTTGTCAAGTTCGGCGTTTATTTTATGCAGCTCCTCATTTTTTCTGCTCACTGCTTCCTGCACTTTCTTCAGCTCGGAGATATCAACTCCGGTAACAATAATATGCTCAATCTTGCCGGTTACAGTGCGATAGGGGAGTATGCTTTGAAGGAATTTGATGGGCTCACCCGTATCAGAAACGCTCTCATCTTCTACACGAACGATTTGACCTGACTCGGCCGCTTTGCGGATATGTTGAATCATAGCGAAGGCACGCTCATCTACTTCGTTTTCTTTGACCTCGAAAATTGATCTCCTCGAGGTAGGATCCCACCAGAGAGCTCCTTCCTTGGGTGGTTCACTAGTGAACATCAATGTGCCATCTGAATCAAATACATACTTCTGAGACGGTGAATGATTCAGAATGCTTTCGTAAAACGTTTTGAGAGTAGCCATTCGCTCTGCTGCTGCATCGCGCTCCCGCTTCAGTGCAAGCTCTTCTGTTATGTCCTTCGTACTTCCTACTACACGAAGCAAGTTACCTTTTTCATCACGCTCTGCCACGAGAAGGGTTTCAACTGTGCGAGAAGCACCATCTGATTTTCGAGTGATTTGAAATTCCGATTCACGTGTGCCGGCAAGTCCACTGCGTATACTATTCAAATTCGCTACTCCCTGCGCATAGTCTTCTTCCGACATAGAGTTTCTCCATATATCACCTATGTTTTCCTTTGAAGTGGGGTCTATTCCATAGATTTCATACATGATATCATTCCAGCGGATGGATCCGTCGTTCAGTGAATATTCCCATGTGCCTATTCGTGAGTGCTTGGCAATAAGTTCAAAACGGGTATTGATGCGAAGTATCTCCTGTCGTGCAAGCGTTTCTTCCGTTATGTCTTTTTGCAGAGCTATGAAGTTCGTATGGTTACCGGCTTCATCGAATACAGCTATTATCTCCAATAGGTTGTAATACTCCCTTCCTTCTCGGTCATAATTGATGACGGTAACCTCGATGTTTTCTTTTTTCCAAAGTGCTTCTTTGAGTTGTTGTCTTGCAGCTTCGTCTGTTTTCGGACCTTGCAGAAGATCCTTCGGCTTTCTTCCTATGGCTTCTTCAAGGTCATAACCGGAAATCTTTATGAACGCATCGTTGACCCATTCAATTTGCCCCAGGTGGTTGGTAATAATAACCCCACTTTTCGTTCTTGTTGCTATGAGTGAAAGCTTTCTAAGCTCGATTTGAGACGCTTTTATCTGCTCCATCTGTCGGCCAATAGCCTCGCTCCGTTTGCGGTTGGCCAACATTGCCTGAAGCTGTTGCGAGAATACACCGAATAACGTTAGATTCCTTTCTTGTGGTTTGTTGTAAAGGGGGGAATTCGTCTTACTGATAAGACCTAACAGATATACCTCGTATCCGAGACTGGGTTCTTGGAAGTAGGAAAATAAACCATGGTCAAACTGGGCTAAGTGACTATGTTGGTTCAATTCATCGGATGGGATGATATGTGATTTCCCTCTGGCGAACTTTTGGGCAATCAACCGAACCTCTTGCAGCCATTCCACGCTGACGGGAAATGGAATTCCCTCCTTGTAAATCGCTAGTTCACTCTCGTTGGCGGGCACGAAAAGGATAATGGATCCTTCCGTTTCGAATACATCAACAATGGCTTCTGACTCGATGCGAAAGAATAATTCCTCGCTTGGAACCTTCAAGGCGTCTGAATTATACCGGTGAAGCCGCTGGTGAAGAACGAGTTCATGATCCAGCCTGTCGCGAGTATTGATAAGCTCCTGCTCGGTAGCAGAGAAGCGCGTGACCCTCAATTGAAGGTCACGGTATTGCTTCAGGAGCTCATCATAACTCGGCTGTTCACTCATAAGTCAGAAAGAAATGCTCAACGATATATTACATAGAGAGCAGTGGTGTAATTATGGTATATGTTTTTGCCTCCTAAACGTGCAAATTCTCCAAAACCATACATGCCAAGCCATGGTGGGCATGCACCGTCGCTGTAAAATGGATACTGCATCTTGCTCACCAATTCGTCTTTGATAATACGGTTGAAAAGGAAGCGGCCACGAGCGAGACAGTCGGCGTGAAAAATGGCTACCGGTTTTTTACCTGCGTTGCGATCGTTCATTTCTTTCACTAGGCGGTCCATCTCGGAGAAGATCAAATCTTCATCGCGTGTGGTCAACCATAGCGATGTGCCTTCTTCAATGGTTGTCGCGTAGTACATATCGTTTCCGTCATGCTTGGTCACTACACGAAGCAAATGATCGTTGCCATATTCTTTCGCCCACTCCGGACTCAGTTTCTCACCCAACGCGCCAATTGGAATTGTGTCGCCGCACTCAGCGGCCGAGGTCAATCCAAGACGACGGGTGTATTCTTCCCAAGCAGGTTTGCCATTGAATTCTTGGATGATATGACCATCCGCTTTGGTTACTACCAATGGTTCGCCAATAGCTACAAAACCATGCGTCGCCTGGGTGTCGACGGTTAGGGTAGGGTCCGAGAATCCAACCGCATATGCGCCGTGTTCGGTTACCATTTGATCCACTGCTTGGAAACTGATTACACCTTTCATGTTGTCTGATGAAGTAGCACCGAAAATGGTAACTCCTTCGCCAAATACTTCTTCAAAGCCTTTGACGCAGAGGTCGTTTGCAATGTCAATTCCCGACCCAAGGAAGTAAATCATGTTAATACCGGGTTGCTGTGCCTTCAGCGAACGAGCCATTTCCAAACTCTTTTCATACGAATTCTTACCGTTTATATCAGATACACTGGCAACGGCGAAATCTTTTCCCTGAACGGCCATGAGAGCCATGTCTTTCATCGATTCGCTTACTCCTTCCCGTCCAACAACACCGCAGCAGGAGGCCGCAACAATGCGCGCATTCGGAGCCATTTCATGCGCCTGTTGAACCATTTCTTTGAAATCGTGGCCGATGGAGGCATGCAGAACCAATAGGTCCGCATCACTGTAGTTTTCGCCTAGTGCGATTTCCATACATTCCATGACAGCACGTCGTGTGTTTACAACGCGCGCGCTTGCTGAGAAAAATTTAAGCATAGTGTGTGGTTTTAGGGGTTATTGTGCAAAGCAAGTGTCCAAGTTCAAAGCAAAGACTGATAATCGTTAGTGAATTTGGCCAAACAAGTGATAAATATCACCGTGTGTTGAACGATATTACTCAAAAAAGTCGGAATGATTAGTATTGCATAAAATAAATTTTCTCATGAAAAAGCTTCTGATTGCCTTGCTAATTTTCATTTCTCTGGTTGCCATTTATCTCAGTACACAAGGAGCGTTTCGAGATATAGTCATTGAACAACGCGTAATGCCCGGTTTTCGAGTTGTTGGGGTTCAGCACCGAGGCGCCTACGAGAAAATAGGTGATGCTTTTTCTCGGGCACATAAAATCGCGGATGAGAATGGTGTTGCCGTGAAGATGATTGGTGTCTACTTCGATAACCCAAATGAAGTGGCTGAAGATTCTCTTCGGTCTTTGGCAGGTCTGATCGTTTCTGAGGAGGATAGCGCGAAATTGAGCGTATTGCCCAACATGGTTGCCTTGCATATTCCGGCTGGTAATGCAGCGGTTTCCAATTTTGAAACCGGTGGCATGGTTTCCATGATTATTGGCGCCATGAAGTCCTATCCGAAATTGACAGAGTATGTTGTGGCAAAGGGAATTGCCAACGATGTCGCTTTTGTTTATGAAGTATATGGCGAAGGAAAAACTGAATATGTTATGCAGTTGTCAGGCCAATGAAATTAGTTAGTTCAAGGCGAAGTGTCGTGCCCTTTCCTAGCTCTGAAGTCATTTGTATGTTACCTCCTATACGCTCGGTCATTTCCTTGACAATGTACAAGCCCAGTCCCGAACCACTGCGTTCACTGGTGCCTCTGTAGAACATTTCGAATACGCGACTTTGATTCTCCGGTGATATTCCCTTTCCATTATCAATGAATACAAGGCAGCATGACTCTGCGGTTACACTTATCTCAACTCGAAGCCAGCATGTATCTTTTTCCGGTGAACTGTACTTAACACTATTCGACATGATGTTATGAACGATTGATTTCAAGCGCCGTTCGTCGGACATGAAAGGAACGGATTGATGGACAATAAGTTCAAGTGAGACGGTTGTGCCTTCGTAAAACTTGAGGTCCTCATGCGTGTTACGAATGAGTTGCTCCAAATCGATAGCAGTGGGGACTAACTCCAGACGAGCGTTCTTGGAATATTCAATAATGTCTTTGATAGTG
>Ga0315908_10001294_pt1 | contig 18909 bp, 16 predicted proteins | sample LakEriMetagenome_12_FD_203520 | JGI IMG/M metagenome (GOLD analysis project Ga0315908, IMG submission 203520) | Freshwater fungal communities from buoy surface, Lake Erie, Ohio, United States - Buoy 4 MA124 | ecosystem: Environmental > Aquatic > Freshwater > Lake > Lake biofilm | place: USA... | reverse complement strand
GTGAGGAATTGGTTTAAAGTCACCCATGGGTGCAGGCCATCAATTGGATGTTCTTGTAACTCACTCAGAGTCAGGTCTGCAATCTCAAGATTTACCCCCGAGATTCTCTGTATTCCTGAGTCGTGGGTAAGTACTACCTGGTCATCTTTAGTCTTTCGGATATCAATTTCGAAGTTTGTGATTCCAGACATCCAGGCCACATCAAATGCTCGTTCACAATGTTCTGGTTCTGGTCGACCACGGTGCGTCCAAATTGTAAAATTGGAGTTTTCGATCACGCCGCTGGAGTCAATTCGTGCCACGCATTTTTGCGAGCAATCCGAGCGAGTTCTGAGTTTGGATTTACTACATAGGGTGTGCCAACCGAGGCTAAAAGCGGCAAATCATTTAATGAATCACTATAGGCAAACGATCGCGTTAGGTCATAAGAGCGCATTGACGCCAAGTTTTTAGCAGCTTGCGCCTTGTAAGGGCCCTTGAGTAATTCACCATCAAGACGCCCAGAGTAAGTGCCTTCCAAAATCTCACTCTTAGTACCAAGCGCGCCGGTCATGCCGATCTTTTGGGCAAGTGTTGTCGCAATTTCGATTGGGGCATCAGTAAGCAGCCAAGTGTCATGCCCATTTCGCTGATGGTCATGGATTTGGCTCAGAACCTGATGATTGATTTTAAAATTAAGAAGTCGATTTGCAATTGCTTCACATTCCTCCAGGAAATGTGATTGGCGACTTCCTTGCAGGAATTTAAAGGCTTTGTGGACTTGCTGTTCGATTACTAGTTCTGATTTAGACTTTTTGCCTCTAAGTCTTGAACTTTTGACTTTAAAGCTCGAAATGTTGCGCCAGGATAGCTGACCACATTCAGTAAGGCTTTGAATAAAGTGAACTAGAGAAGTCCCTTGAATTAGGGTGTTGTCTAGATTGAAAAACGCAACTGGCTTAGATTCATTAGTCACATCTTCAGAGTGGCCTACTTATCCATACTTAAAGGCCACATCAAGTGAATGTCGTATGAATAAAAATGGAATTGGAATCCATCTATTCACGTGGAATTAAGGTGACATTAACCTTGGCGAACCCAAAACTGAAACCAAAGATCAATACAACTTAATAGTGAGAATCCTGATTGCCACCGAATCGTTTTTGCCGCGCTATAATGGAGTCACCAACTCAGTCCTGAAAGTCGGTACCAACCTTAAGAATCTTGGTCATGATGTCCAAATCTTGGCACCTGGCAAAGGACCGCTTGAGATTCATGGCTTGAACGTAGATCGAGTGCCCTCAATTGCTATCGATTCCTTGGCTCAAGTGGATTTTCCAACAATTCGCGTAAAAGAAATTGCAAATCGAATCAATAGGTTCCAGCCAGATGTCTTGCATTTGGCCTCGCCGTTTCTCTTGGGAGACCAGGCAAGAAAAGTTGCAAAACAGTATCAAATTCCGTCAGTAGCGATTTTCCAAACCGACGTAGCCGGCTTCGTTAATCACTACGGACTTTCAAAGATAAGCGCAGTAGTGGAACGTCGAATTCGAAAGATTCATTCCACAGTTGATTTAAACCTTGCACCATCGACTCATTCCATGTCGTATTTGGAAAATCTTGGAATCGAAAACATCAAGATTTGGGGCCGCGGCGTAGACACTGGCCAATTCAATAACTCTTACCGAAGCGAAGCATTGCGACGAAGCTGGGGAGCGGATGAAAACACGATCGTTGTTGGCTTCGCTGGCCGGCTAGCGCCAGAAAAATGTGTAGAAAACTTGCGCATACTTCACAACTTGGAATCAAATGCCGGCAAGAAAGTTCAACTTGTAATCATCGGCGATGGACCAAGTCGGGAACGATTAACAACTCACCTTCCGTATGCCAGATTCACTGGGCACCTAAGTGGCGAGGAATTAGGCCAAGCAATGGCATCACTTGATGTCATGGTGACCACTGGTGAAAAAGAAACTTTCTGCCAAGTAATTCAAGAAGCTATGGCCTGCCAAGTGCCAGTAGTTGCTCCTGCCACAGGTGGCCCACTTGATCTAGTCGAGCCAGGAGTAAACGGATACTTGTATCAACCTGGTTCACTTGATGAACTGCGCAATGCGGTGCAAACCCTGATCGACAACCCACAGCAAATTCTTGAATTTGGCCAAAACGGCGAAAATATGGTGCGAAGCCGAACCTGGCTGTCTCTAACGGAATCAATTGTTGGTCACTATGAAACTGCAATTGCAAACTTCCAAGAAAACTCCCGCATTTCCCTGGCTGCTTAACTATGCGAATAGCTCACATTGCAAATATGTATGGGCCTAAAAGTGGTGGCCTTCGAACAACTGTGGATGCCCTGGCCTCACAATACGAAATCTTGGGTCATCAAGTGTTGACTGTAGTGCCTGGAAAGGGCTACTCGGCAAAGCAGGCTGGGGACTGGACGCAAATAACAGTGCCAGGCGTGGTAGTTCCATTTACTGGGGGATACCGGATAATTCTGCGTCGTGGCGTAGTGCGTAATGAATTAGTTAGATTCAATCCGGACGTACTTGAACTTTCAGATCGCACGACATTGTTAAAGATTGCTCGTTGGGCTCGCGATCGTGGCATTCAAACTAGCTTTTTCGCGCACGAGCGCCTTGATGGTGTTATTAATGCTTTCGCACCTGGCTTACCGTGGAAAACTAAACTAATTAAGTATTGGAATACAAAGACTCTAAACTCGGTTGACTGCGTGGTTGCAACGACAGATTTTGCGGCTCACGAGTTTCGCGAACTTTTAGCGAACGATGCCAGTGCTGAAGGTCGGCTAGTTAAGGTGCCACTTGGCGTGGATTTGCTTCGTTTTCAATCCGTTGCGACAGATGTTAGTAACTCAGTTGACGAGGTATCGGATTACGTTCTGGCCTGCACTAGATTTTCAAAAGAAAAAGATCCTGAGTTCTTGCTAGACATCGCAAGGGAATTAAAAGCTGCCAACACGAAATGCCGCATGGTGCTAGCTGGCGATGGACCACAGCGCGTCGGGCTACAAGAGCAAGCCGCTGCAGAACAACTTCCAATCGAATTCCTTGGCTTTGTAACTGACAAGGCAAAACTTGCAAGCTTGATGGCAGGTGCCAGATGCTTCCTGGCAGTGGGACCAATTGAAACTTTTGGACTAGCAGCCCTTGAGTCATTAGCTTGCGGAACCTACGTGCTGTGCCGTGATTCCTCTGCAATTTCAGAAGTCATATCCCCAGTCTGTGGCAGCGCCTTGCCGAGGGATGCCAAGTTGTGGAGTCAAGAAATTGAATCCGTATTAAGCATGGATTCAGCGAAAGTTTCAAATCAAGCCAGATTGCGCGCCGAAGAATTTAGTTGGGATAAATGCGCATCGAATATGTTGAAAATCCACATGAGGGCAGCATGAAAAGTAAAACCAAAGTGGTGCAGGAACAATTGTCAGAGAATACGCAAGAAAGATTGACTGAGGTTTCTATTGAAAGTGGGCTAAAGCCACTGAGCGAAAAACTAATTGCATTACGCCATATGACAGAGTTACGAATTGCAGCACTTGGCGATAGCTCAGTATATGGCGTTGGCGACACCTCAACTGATGGAAATCCAGATGGACCTGGCTGGGTTGGTCGCGTAGCTCATGATTTGTCTGCCAAGCAATACATCAATTTGAGTAAGAATGGTGCTCGAGCTCATACGGTTGTAAGCACTCAGTTAGTTTCCACCAAATTCTTTAACCCTGACTTAGTTTGCGTTTGTGTTGGCATGAACGATGTGATGCGCGGCAACTATTCACCGGTTCAAATCCAAGATTCCATCCGAACTTTGATTCAGGAATTAAATAACATTGGCGCAGTCGTGGTGTTGCTCGGACTACCGGATCCATCAAAGGTGGCATTTGCACCAAAGCGAGTCAAAAAAGTACTCAGCCGTCGAGTCCAGAACTTAAATGAAATCTTGGCAGACGTAGCTGGCAAAGAAGACGCGCTATTTATTGCAGGGTGGGAACAAAAAGAAGTTTATGAACGAAGTTTTTGGCATGTAGACCGAATGCATCCATCGTCACTAGGGCATCAGTTGATCGCCGACCTGATCAGAACTGAATTGAATATGCCACTACGGGTTTCAAACACCCTTCCAACTCAATCAATTCGTACAAAACGAGATGACCTTATCTGGCTGCTTACTAGTGGCACAAAATGGTTACTTAAGAGAAGCATTGATTTGATCCCAACTCTGATCTATTTGATCATGATTGAAGGCAAAGAAATTCGCGCAATTGAAGCAAGTAAGAACGCGAATTCCTAGACTCAGCCCTGACACCAGCACTATGCAACGCTCCATCACTGGATTTATGAGAACATATAGATATGCAAAAGAACGTATTTGGCGAGTCATTGGAATTGTGTGGGCTTGACCCAGTAACCGGTTTTTTTCGGGATGGGTTCACAACCACTGATGAATCGGACTACGGCAGCCATACGGTTTGCGCTGTGGTTTCGGCTGAATTCCTAGAGCATCAAAAATCTGTCGGTAATGACCTTTCAACTCCGGCGCCACAGTTCGGATTTGCTGGCCTCAAGCCAGGGGATCGCTGGGCAGTTTGCGCACCGCGCTGGCAACAAGCACTTGAAGATGGCGCAGCTTGCGGTGTTGTGTTAAGTGCAACAAATGAAGCAGCCCTTGAATACATCAATTCTGAAGACTTAATGGCAAACAGCGTTGACGTGCCGCCGGACTTAAGTGAACTGACGGAAAGTTAACCTGCAAGGTTAGTTTTCTCACTGGCTGTTCTAAATTTACCAAGAATTTTCCAAAATGAGGTTGCAACGGAGAATTCACTCTGCTAATTTTTTGTCGGCAAAGATTCCCTTTGTCAAATTTTGGGAGGAAAATCATGTCTTACAATGAAATTCTAGAAGCAATGAAAAATGATCCAGCTCTGGCTCAGCAGCTTCACGATGCTCCATCAGAAGCGGCTCGGGCTGCATTACTTGGTGCAAAGGGAATCGCTGTTCCAGCACCTGGCAGCCCACTGCCAGGAAAAGATGAAATCAAAAGCATGAGTGAAGTTGCTGGTGGCAGCACGTATTTCAACTTGACGGTGTGCGCCACTTGGACCCCTTAAGGTCCGAGAAATTTGCTGAGGCCGCATTTCCTATCTTGATCGGGTTCTTACTTGCTTATGAAAAATGTCCCGATTTTGAGAGATTTGCGGCCTCTAGCATTAAAAGGTGTTACCCATGAGGAGTTTCTACAAGCAAACCAAGCCTCGGCTCTAGTTCCTGGTACCGCGACGCGATCAACGAGTGCAGAAGCCTCAATTGCTCGGGTGACTCCGTACCTAAAAGATTTTGGAATCACTCGAGTTGCCAACGTTACCCACCTTGACAGAGTTGGGGTTCCCGTACATACCGCGTTGAAGCCCATGGGGACAACGCTTTCAAATGGGAGTGGAAAAGGTCTTAACCACGCTGCGAGCAAAATTGGTGCCATCATGGAGGCCATAGAGCAGAGTTACTGGGAAACTGTAGAACTAGAGCTTACTACTGCCTCACAGAAAAATCTTGAAAAACAAGGTCAAAGGGTGGCGTGTGGTAACAACCTACCTACCGTGAAAAATTCACTTTGGCATGAAGGACTCTCAGTGGATTGGGCGTGTGGGCAGGATCTCGTCACAGGTGAAGAGGTGTTCATACCTGCTGAACTCATACGCGCTGGAACCTCGGCATCCCAAAGCTTTAGCACTTTTGTCACCTCGTCAAACGGTCTTGCAAGCGGCAACAATGTCTTTGAGGCAATTTTGTCGGGACTAACTGAGTTGATTGAGCGTGACGCAGTAACGATGAACAAAGTCGAAGGACGTGGTCAAACATTCGATAGTGCTATTGATCTGGACCAAATTTCTGCCCTATACGGTGAACCCTTCGTTTCGTTGCGGGAGCAAATAGAACGTGCGGACTTGCGATTGCACGTGGTGGACACCACCCATGAATTAGCTATTCCTACCTACAAAGCGTATGTTCACGATTTGGCCATTACTACCGTTGGCTCATTTGCTGGGTATGGAACCAGCCTCAACCCATCAGTCGCTCTGTGCCGCGCTGTGACTGAGGCCATGCAATCACGTGGGTTGGTAATTGCGGGAAGTCGCGATGACCAATTCATAAGCGGCCGGGACGCCTCCATGATGTATACCAGCCACCATGAAGCGCCTGCGATTGGAACAATGGCGCTAATCAATAGACCTAATCTTGGGAAAGCCACGATAATGGCTGAAATTTTAGAAATAGTTGATCGACTTTACTCTGCTGGAATGAAAGAGATTCTCGTCTTTAGATACACAAATCCAGGAGATCCGGCTCAAGTTGTCAGAGTAGTTGTCCCTGGTCTCGAGGGTTATTTTTTTGATTTATACTCGGCGGGCCCAAGAGCCAGAGCTGCCATGAAGCGCGGATCTTCCACCAACTCTGGGGTGCTTAAAGCTTATGCGTAGTAGAGATTTGATTTTCCTTGGTCCTTCCTTGTCTCACGAAGATGCGCGTGAAATCTACCCCGAAGCGATGATTTTGCCACCTGCTGCTATGGGAGACATTTTGTCAGCAGTTCGTAGATTTAATCCTCACGCTATCGCGCTTGTAGATGGTTCGTTTTTTCAGACGATGGCTACCTATCACAAGGAGTTGATTGAAGCCATGTCGCTCGGTATTTGGGTCATCGGGTCTAGCAGTATGGGAGCCTTGCGCGCTGCGGAATGTTCAGAATTCGGAATGATTGGCGTGGGCCAAATTTACGAGGCCTTCGCAACTGGTGAATTGGAAGATGATGACGAAGTCGCGATTTCTCACCTAAGTGTCGAATATGACTATATGCCTGTTACCGATGCGATGGTAGACATTCGGGCGACACTTGGCGCTGCTCGGGATCAAAATATTATTTCTGATGGACAGTATGTGAGGCTATGTGAGTTACAAAAAAACCGTTGGTTCATGGAACGACATCTTCTAAATTCGCTCACCGATGCTCAAGAAATAGGGATAGAAAAAGAAACCACCGACGCCTTGATGACTTTTTTTAGAGAGTTTAAAGTAAGCGTAAAGGCAAACGATGCAAGACTTGCAATATCACGCCTTCGAGACCTTCCAGAGGGCCCTATGCCTCTGCTGGATCGACCAAAATTGGCACTCTCTTCCGTTTATGTTGCCACCTCAGCGCGTGACGTGGTTGTTCACAGTGATCTCGATGATCCGATCACCTTCGACAAGATACGGCGATTTGTGACTTTAACGGAGAGAAACTCAGAGACTATTTGGCGACAAGTACGTGAGCGCACAGCGCTTTACAAGTTGATGGCGGCATATTCTCCCGCGATACTAGATGTCGAATTGGAGCAAGCACGAAACAGTATCGCTGCAGACTTAGGGGTACCATCAACAGAACTCGACAGTGCATGTTACGCCTTAGACATGACGCCGAGTCAAGTAAGCGATTGGGTTACAGAAGAGGCTTACGTGCTTCGGGCAGCTAAATGGGTGAAATCAGCCGGGGTGTACTCGTTACATACAACTGAGTTTCTCAATCAAATACGCAGAACAGGTGGGTACCGTGATGCGAAACGCGGCGCTGCTTTTCAGGAATTTGTGGCAGCGTCAAGTGCTCACAAACACAGCAAAATTGGTCTAAAAGCTGCTATGGCAGTTTACCAACAGATGTCTGAATGGCACGAGCCAAGTGACCTTGATGAATACATTGACAAGTCTAATTTTGGCTCTCGTGCGGAATTTTATGAGCGTCTCATGACAGCTGTTGCAACCTCTATGGATCTTTTTGACATGAATTTAATCGATCCCAATTTGGTAGCTAATGATGAGCTAGATCATTTCTTAACCCCAAAAACGTCAAGAGGCGGATAATCAATGGCGAAAACAGATGCGCAAGCGTTCGATGAATCAAACGCGGTTCCAGAGCAACTACTTAAAGTCAGCCCAGAGTTTGGAAGTTTGGGCGCCACGACATCCTCCAAAGGGTGGATAGCGCTTGCAGGCCTGAGTTTGGTTCTCGTGTCCGCCTCGATCTGGGGTTATTTTGGAACCCTAACCGTCCAAAAAACTTTTGGTGCTGTCTCTGTTAGCAACGGGGTGACGTACGAAATCGTGACTTCAACTACGGGGACTATCCAGCAGCTGTCTCCCGTGGAGCAGATTTACAACACCGGAGATGTGATTGCTGTGGTAGATCCTGTCGATGGTGGGCCGAGTGTGAATATAACTGCACAGGGCACCCTCCTTGTCATGGGATGGGAATTTGTAATCGGTAGTCCGGTAATTGAGAACACTGTGCTTGGTCGAGGCGTTCTGGTAGGCACGTCAAAAGCCAGTGCCGGCTACCCGTCCAATAACGAAATAATCGCTATATCTTTTCTGCCTTTATCTGATCTTGAAACTCTAGAGCAATCAGTTGCCGTAAAGATAGAAATGCTCGACTACGGTTTAAACAAACAGACCTATCGAGCGAAATTGGATTCTTTTGGTCGTTATCCGGTATCAGAACGACGGATCGCCCAGATAGTTGGTAGTGAATCAAAGGCAGCCGAGATTATGGATCAAACTGGGGGAGAGCCCCACTTAGTTGCATTTGGATTTTTGTCAAAGGACGATGAAAATACGGTTGTTGAGGCAACTAATACAAAGGATGAAAATCGTTTCACCTCAGGTCAAGACGCTGAAGTGATTGTTACCTTGGTTTCAAATAGCCCACTGAAAGTCCTTTTTGGGTCAGGTTCTTAGATGATGAGAAGTATCAGAATCTCCTCTAACGAGAATGTGTCGGGTTAGTAGATGGAGAATATTTCGACAGCGAAAAGGGTCAGAGTTCCAACCGTTTTACAGATTGAAGCAGTTGAATGTGGGGCCGCATCGTTAAGCATGGTCCTTGCTAGCTTTAGAAGATGGGTCCCTCTTAGTGACTTGCGCACCGCCTGCCGTGTTTCGCGGGATGGCGCAACGGCCTCGGGGATTATGGAGGCGGCAACTGAGTTTGATCTTGAATCAAATGGACGCATGATTTCCGTAGATCAACTTCAAGGTCATCAAATGCCAGCAATCATCTGGTGGAAGCGCCGACACTTCGTGGTTCTTGAAGGAGCGAAAAATGGTACGTTTTTTGTTCAGGATCCTGCCCTAGGTCCAGTCAGATACTCTCAAGAAGACTTTACAAAGAGTTTCTCTGGGGCAGTGATCACGTTCGAGGTGACAGAAAAGTTCGAAAAAGGAGGATATCCGTATCGCACTCTACCTAGTCTCATGCGCCGTCTTCGTGGAACCGAGGCGGGGTTGTGGTTTGCAATAATCTCAGGTCTTCTGGCCATGCTTCCAGGTCTCTTACTAGCACCCATAAGTTCAAGTTTCATAGATTATGTTCTGATCCCAGGTCAAGAGACACTACTTCCTGTTTTAATCGGTGCACTTGTAGTTATTACTTGTCTGCGCGTCGTCTTCATTTCACTTGAGTACACAGCACTTGCGCGGGTACAGTCGCGAATTGCTTTTGGAAACAATTCTGAATTCTTGATGAGGATGTTTCGTTTACCACTTTTGTTTTTTGCAGGTCGCAACATTGGAGACCTTGTCCAACGCATGAGTTACTCAAGTGCAGTGGCAAAATTAGCTGCTGGATACCTAGCAGCATCGCTAATTAGCATGGTGGCTCTTGTGGCTTACCTCGCACTCATGATCTTCTATAACTTGTTACTTGCTGTTATCGTCATGTCATTTACAGCGCTAAATGTTGTTGCTCTTCGTTCCTTGATCAAGCGTCGAAAAGTTGGACAAGGACTGTTATCCAGCGAAATGGGACGTCTTCAAAGCATAACTATCGGTTCCATTCAATCCATCGAAACCGTTAAGGCCAGTGGCATTGAAGACGATGTCTTCGGGCGCTGGACAGGACAACAAACAAAAGTTGTGAACGCTGAGGCTGCTTTGGTTAGTCCAACTGCAATCCTGGGTGCAGTTCCAACTGTTTTGACATTACTTACGACGACTTCGATCTTGACTATCGGTGGTTTTCTCGTTGTTAAAGGTCAAATGACAATTGGCTCGCTTCTTGCTTTTCAGGCTCTTGTCGCAGGGATTAATGCGCCAGTTAACATGCTTGTTGCAACGTCGACACAAATTCAGATGATTCAGAGCAATCTTGAAAGCCTCGATGATGTTCTTGACTACGATCTCGACGCACGCTTTACCATGCGGACTCCTACCGAAGTTTTACAGGAAAGCCTTAATGATGTGCGTTCCTCATCTGCAGTCCCATTATCGGGCTCAGTGGTGTTGTCAGATGTTGAATTTGGTTTCACGAAGGGTAATGCTCCGTTGATAACAAATTTCAATTTAGAGTTGCATCCCGGTAAGAGAATTGCATTGATAGGACCATCGGGTTCGGGTAAATCAACCGTAGGTAGCCTTATAGGCGGTTTGTACATGCCTTGGTCAGGGTCAATTACCTATGACGGCAGGGAAATTTCGGAAATTGATCCGCTAGTTTTTTCAAGTGGACTTGCGAAAGTTGACCAATCAGTGATGCTTTTTTCTGGCACGATTCGGCAAAATATCACAATGTGGGATACGTCTATTCCCGATGAGCTCATAGTTAAGGCGCTGGCAGATGCCCAAGTGTTAGATCAGATTTTACTTAGACCACATGGCATTGATACAGACGTGATCGAGGGAGGCCTGAACTTTAGCTCTGGAGAAATTCAACGCCTTGAGATTGCTCGGGCCTTATTGCGCAATCCATCGATCCTCATCATGGACGAAGCGACAAGTAATCTGGACACAACAACTGAAAAGTTGATGGACAGTGCAGTGCGATCGCGTGGGTGCTCGACGATTATCATCGCCCATCGGCTAAGCACAATCAGGGACGCTGATGAGATTATTGTGCTTGATCGTGGAGGCGTTATCGCCGAACGAGGAACGAATCAAGAGTTGCTTTCACAGGGTGGGATTTATTCGCAATTGGTGGCTAGCTCAGGAGATGGAGGAGACATTGGAACCTAAATGTGACGAAGACAATTCCAAATCAGCGCATAGCATCGAACTCAATGAGGATGTAAGGCTCGCGGTGCATTCTGGTGTTGTGAATATTTTTGCACTCGAGCCGAATGGGCGACGCTGGCCAATGACATCAGTGCAAGGTCCTCTATTGATAGTGGGTAGTTCAGTTAATGGGCTTAAGATGCTGGTCGAGGGAAACCTAGGAACCTCAATGTCGGTTGAAACCGAGCTGACGGACGGTGATTTCCAAGCCTGGCATAACTTAATCATCCGCTCTACCAGCGACCTTGGGTCAGTTGACCTTATCAATTTGCAACATGATGAAATTACCGATCTCCTAAAAAAATGGATTGTTTCAACCATTCAGCGGGGTAAGGCTCTTGAAGAAAAGCTGCTGAGTAATTTGGAGAGAGTTAACTCAAGCACGGACACATTGACAATCGCTGTGATGAAAAAGTACGTCAACGATCCAAAGTCAGCGTTTGATGAAACCGAGGCATTTCCGTCAATGGTAAAAGTCTTGGATGCTTTGAGGGTTTTGGGCAAATTTCGAGGTTTCGAAGTTATCGAGCCTCGCAATGCAAGCACCCTTTCGATTGACGAAGTTTTGGAAGAAGCACTGAAGATTTCTCAATTACGATCACGTGTTGTGTCTCTCGAAGCTGGTTGGACGCGCAAGGGCACGGAAGCACTATTAGGGTTTGTAGACGACGGAGGAGGACATTGGGCACCCGTTGCCTTAATACCAAAGTCACGTGGGTACGTTTATCGGGCTTCAGACAGTGCCAGTCCCGTTCGCGTTAAGGAAGGGAGTTCCGCAATTAAATCGGAGGCACTGGAGATCTACCCCTCGTTCCCTCGCCATCGCCCGGCGTCGTTTCGTGATATGGCGCGCCTTGCATTTCGAGGTTCGCGTCCGGTGTACGCCACAATCGCCCTTTGTTCATTCGCAGTGGCTGTCATTGGATTGGCTGCGCCAATTCTTACTACGGCAGTACTGGGAATTTTTGTACCAGAAGAAAATGTAGTAGGTATAACGGCTGTTGGAATAGCCTTAGGGATCTTATCTCTGGCCGCTGGTGCTTTCGTTATAGTGCAAAATCTGGCTACCTCTAAGTTGACACAAATCGCACAACTACGCGTGGAATCTGCCCTTTGGGATAGAACATTGAGTTTACCGCTGTCGTTTTTTCGACAGTACAGCAGTGGAGATTTGGCCTATCGCATTTCATCAGTTACCAGTTTGAAACAACTTCTCGGACCACAAACAACCACCACGATCCTAGCCGCCGTTTTTGCCTCAGTAAATCTCTACATTCTATTCAAGTTTAATACATCACTTGCTGTGGCTGCTACTTTGGTAATTTTGCTAACAATAATAGTTATGCTCCGTTTGGTTAGAAAAACCTCGAAACTAGTGCGACGAGCCAACCTGTCTCAACAAGAAGCTTCATCGTGGTTTGTTCAATTAGTTTCGGGGATTTCCAAAGTCCGTGTTGCTGGAGCTGAACGCCGTTTCACCGACATTTCATTGTTAAAGCAGGCTGATTTGATTGCCAGTCAAGCTGCTCAAACACTATTAATGGGACGTTTGCAGTCGGTTTTGGCGCTAATTTTAGGAACTTCGACGCTAATCTTTTTCGTCATTGTTGGTTATCTAACTTGGGGACCTCAGGGGCCAGTGATTGACGCGACTTCATATGTTGCCTTTGCAACTGCGTTTGGTACTTTGTTCGGGGCAATTGTCGGTCTCAGTGCGGCCGTTCCTGCGATAGCGAGCGCCGGGCCAACGGTGGACTTGGTCCGGCCCATTCTCGAGTCCATTCAAGAGCAGGATGGAGTAATGACTCCGCTTAAGTTAGTGCATGGAAAATATGAATTTAAGGACGTGTCATTTCAATATTTTGAAGGCTCTCCTCTCGTGCTAAATGGATTTACTTGCACCACGGAACCTGGGGCAATGACCGCTATAGTGGGCGCCTCTGGATCTGGAAAAACTACTGCCATACGTCTCATGACTGGACTTGAGTACCCAACTTCAGGATCCCTTTTGATAGATGGACACGATGTAAGAAGCGTCAACCCAAATGACTTAAGGAAAAATTTGGGCGTAGTCATTCAGGGTGGTCAGCTTTCAAATGGTTCAATTTTGAGCAATATTGGAGGTGGAGCCGAGATTTCGGAAGAAGTCGCATGGGTGTGTGCGTCTCAAGCCCGCATTGCTGATGATATCGCAGCCATGCCGATGAAGATGCATACTGTGATTAATCCCTTGACGCTATCTGGAGGACAGACACAGCGCATTCTTATTGCAAGAGCCCTTGCCCGAAACCCTTCGGTAATTCTTTTTGACGAAGCTACTAGCGCCCTAGATAATGAAAATCAAAAGGCAATAAGCCAAACGCTCAGTGCACTTCCAATAACGCAAGTTGTGATTGCGCAAAGAATTTCAACAATCAAGAATGCTTCAAAAATACTAGTGCTTGAAAATGGTTATCTCGTAGAACAGGGAAACTTTGATGAATTGATGACGTTGAATCGTGTTTTTGCGGGCTTGGCCAAGCGGCAGGTCTCAGAGGGCTAGACGACTAGCAAAAAGGCGCGAGAGCAGTTTTGAATTCCAATGCACTTGCAGGCCTGTCGGTTGGGGCTTTACTCATGGCCTGCCTTAATAGCCGAAGAAGTGCTGCTGGGAATTTTTTGTCTGCCCTGTTATCGGCTCCTATTCGAAGGTCAGGGCCAAATATCATTCTTTCAAGAGTAGCTGCTACGGCGAATAGGTCGACACGAGTCGAAGTTTCCTGCATTTGCTCGGGGGCGCTGTACCGATGTGATCCCATCACTCGCACAATCAAATTTCCATGGTTATCAGTTTGGCGAACGGCTAAACCAAAATCGATTATTTTTAAGCATGATCGGGGATGGTAAAGAAGATTTTTAGGGTGAATATCACGATGAATTATTCCCTGATTATGCAGGTAAGTGAGCCCATCTAGAACCTCACTTATAATCATAATCGCTTGAAACTGAGACATCGGGTTTTCTATTTGAGCTTCGATAGATGATGCATCAATAAACTCAAGAACGGTAAATGGCAATCCGTTATGAATTCCTTGATCCAGCATTTCTACAACATGTCGATTACTCAGTCCAAGAAGCATTTGACTTTCATGCCTAATAAAATTTGCCGCCGGGTACATTGACCCAGTTGCAGATAAAATCGGCATTTGGATGAATCTTTTGGTTGGCATTTTGATGACGACTTTGCGCGATTTCTTTTCGTCGAGAGCTAAATAGATGCTTCCAACTGATCCTGTTCCAATGTGTGAGATAATTGTGTAACAATGCCCGATACTTGTACCTGGAGCGACGTGAAGCACATCTCAATTGTAGGCCCGATGGCGATATTGGGTAGCATTCTCTAAACGCCTGAAACCCCGGAGATTTAGTTGGCAAATCTAAAGATTGTTATCGTTGGCGCTGGTATCGCAGGTACTGGTTTGGCCGATGAGTTAACCCAGCTGGGTCAACGTGATGTCACCGTGGTTGATCAAGGACCAATCTGGAAAACCGGCGGGGCTACATCGCATGCACCCGGATTAGTAACGCGCACCAGCACTTCAAAGATGATGCACCGGTTTGCAGATTACACAATTACCAAACTTTTATCTATGGATGTTGCGGGCCAGCCTTGCTTTTACCCAGTTGGATCCATCGAAGTTGCGCTAACTCAAGAGCGCCTGAATTACTTAGTTCGCCGCACTGAGTTTGCTGCTTCGTGGGGATTTAATGCCGAGATGCTGTCTCCGCAAGAATGTGCGGACCTGAATCCGCTGTTGGATCCAAGTACTTTCATCGGTGGCTTTCACACCACGGGCGAAGGCGTCGGCAAAGCGCTTCGTGGCGCGCAAGCTCAGGGCGAGCGAGCGCAATCCAATGGTGCAACATTTATCGGCAATACAACTGTTACCGGCATAGCTACTTCGGGATCAAAAGTTACTGGTGTAAAAACTGCAACTGGAGTTATTCCAGCTGATTTAGTTGTTATCGCAGCAGGTGGTTGGGGCAATTCGATTGCAGCTACGGCTGGCGTGGTATTGCCCTTAGTTTCGATGGAGCATCAGTATGCCGTTACCGAGCCAGTTTCGGTGTTAGCAAAAGGCCGTGATGGCGATGCCAGCGTGCCGATTGTGCGAATCTATGAGGCCGGCACTTATGTGCGCGACGAAGGCGATAGAGCTGGTGTTGGTTCGTTTAACCATCGCGCAATTCCAGTAACGGATTCAGCCATGGTCAGCAATGCTGCAACTCTGCAAGACCCTTCGAAGTTGCCATTCACCCAAGCGGATTGGGATCAAGCTTGGGTTGAAACTCTAGAAGTTATGCCAGTTCTATCGGGATTGAAATACGAACAGGCCTACAACGGAGTGTTCCCATACTCATCCGATGGCTTACCGCTGATTGGTCCAGCGCCAAGTGTTGATGGGCTTTGGGTTCTGGAATGCCTTTGGGCAACGCACTCGATTGGCGCAGCTAGATCGCTAGCGCAAGCAATTTGTGGCATCGCACCCGACATTGATTTTGCCCCAGCAGACCTAACTCGTTTTGATGATGCGGAATTGATCCCGGCAGATTACGAACAGCGTTGCGACAACGCCTATATCGATACTTATGCAATACACCATCCAGCCGAGCCATCTACTAGCCCGCGCGGGGTTCGAATGTCACCGTTTTATGATGAGCAAGAAAAGTTGGGCGCAGCGTTTTTTGATACATCCGGTTGGGAGCGACCTCGTTGGTATGAATCAAATGCCGGATTGCTTGGCGGACTTAGTGTGCCAGCTCGCGATGCTTGGTCCAGTAAGTTCTGGTCACCGATTGCAGGCGCTGAGCATCTCAAGACACGAGAAGTCGCTGGCATTTTTGACATGACATCTTTACGTCGGATCAACGTTACGGGTCCTGATGCGGCGAAGTTCCTAGATTATGCAGCTGCCAGGAATGTGGCACGAGGCGTTGGCGCAGTCACTTACACAATGCTACTAGATCATAATGGCGGAATCGTTTCGGATGTAACAATCAGTCAGTTAGCGCAGGACCGATTCTTTATCGGTGGCAATAGCCCGCGCGATGTGGTTTGGCTAAAGTCAATTTCCGCTGGTTTCGATGTTCAGGTTACTGATGTCACAAACGGCACAACTTGCATTGCAGTTTGGGGACCGCAAGCCCGCGAAATTCTAGCTCCGATAACTGATACCGATTTAACCAATGACACATTCAAGTACTTCACTGTGAAAGAAACGCAAGTTGCTGGCGTTGACGTCACTGCAGTTCGAGTTTCCTACGTTGGCGAACTTGGCTGGGAGCTTGCCTGTGATGCAACAGAAGGTGTAAAGCTTTGGAACGCGGTCATGCAGCAAGCAAACCAAGTTGGCGCCGTGCCAGCAGGACGAAGTGCACTAACTAGTTTGCGACTGGAAAAGGGTTACCGAGCCTGGGGTAGTGATATGAGTCGGGAAGATACGCCAACGAGCGCTGGCTTAGATTTTGCAGTGCGAACTGACGGGGAACACTTAGGTCTTGCGGCATCCGCAGCTCGAACTGCAAATCGCAGACTTCGTACTTTGAGTCTTACTGACATAGAAACCGTGCCCACGGTTGGACAACCCATATCCATGCAGGGAAAAACGGTTGGATATGTAACAAGCGCAGAATTTGGTTGGTCAGTTGGTCACCCAGTTGCACTTGGCTGGCTACCAGCAGAAGTTAGCGAAGGCGACGCCGTGCAAATTTCTTGTGCTGGCACAATTATTAATGCAGTAGTTGCACCTGACGCGGTTTTTGATCCAACTGGATCAAGGATCAGGGTTTAAGAACTTCCGCTTCGACGACGTTCAATTCGACGAGCAGTTGGTCCAGAAGACCTAGCTTTTGAATTTTCCGAAGTAGTTCCAGCGGCCGAACCCTTTGCACCTTGCGACTTTTTCTTTTCAAGGGCTGCCAAGAACGCTGCCTTGGTTGGGTCGGTGTCTTCGTTCTTGTTACTCATAGCCCTATTCAACCACTTCTTTGGGATGAAATGCCCTAGGCCCTATTCGGCCAGCAGTTGCTCGAGGATTCGTGTTAAGTCCGATTCATTAACAGGTCCGATGAACTTGGCGGCTATGCGATGCTTTTTATCGAGAACTATGGTGCCTGGCAGGTAACTTCCTTGGACCACGTCGGCTTTTACCGCTATTGCCTGGTTCGGGTCACTGATGTGCGGCCAGTTACCTCCTTGCGCACTTAAGAAATCGCCTGCTGCTTGGGAGTCATCCGCTTCATTTAGACCGAGGAGATTAACTTCGGGGTAGGTCTTTTGAATGTCAACGAAGATTGGCCACTCTTCTCGACATGGCGCACACCACGAAGCCCAGGCGTTGACAACGACCACACCAGTCATGTCGGCCGTGGAAACCTCACCGCCAGCTAATGTTGGTCCAAAAATTTCAATCACGGCGCCTCGATCACTCGGTGCGATTTCCGTGATCGATGCACTTGGCACAGAGCTCTCTGATGGTCGATAACCCGCAGGAACTTCAACGCCACAAGCAGAAATCAATAGCGCAATGCCAAGGCTTGCCACAAGTTTCTTGCTCACACATAGAGGTTAGCGCGCAACATTGACGAGTAGAATTTGAGGATGGATGATTTGGAAAAAGGCAAAAGACTTGTATTTCTGCAGTTTGCATTGATTATTGTGCTGGCTCTTTTTCCTGACAACAACAAAGTGGATCCACGCTTAAGTATTGTCGGAACCGTGATGCTGGCAATCGGACTTGCCGTATTGTTTGCCGGATTTATGGGTCTAGGTAAATCGCTCACTGCAAATCCAGTTCCAAACCAAGATGGCGTTCTAGTCACCAAAGGGATTTACAGTATTGTGCGTCACCCGATTTACCTTGGACTTTTGGCCATCACACTGGGACTTGTAGTATCCAGCGGAGTTTGGGCCCAAATCATCGTCTGGATCGCTCTTGCCGTGCTGTTGGTGTACAAAATGCGTTGGGAAGAAGTTTTGCTGACGGCAAAGTACAAAGGATATGCCCAATACATGACTAAAGTTCCGGCAGTTATTCCTGGCTCAAAACCAAGAACTAAAAAGTAACTACTTAACCCATTCGGTTGAGACGGTATACCTATCAACGACTTCACGAATTGGATCAACACCGATTCCAGGTCCAGTTGGCACGTCAATGTGACCATCAACTAATACAAACGGTTCTGTCGTATCGGTTTCAAAGTATCGGGCGGATGCTGAAGTATCACCAGGCAATGTGAAGTTTGGCAAAGCTGCCAAGGCCAAGTTAGCCGCTCTACCGATGCCAGTTTCTAACATGCCACCACACCAAACTGGAATTCCAGCGGCTTGGGCAACATCGTGAATCTTTACAGCTTCGATGTACCCGCCAACGCGTGCTGGCTTGATGTTGATAATCGAGGTGGCGCCAATTTCAATGGCATCGCGCGCAACGCCTGCCGAAACTATGGACTCATCAAGGCAAACTGGAGTTTGTATGTATTCCGCTAGTCGTGCATGACCAAGAATATCTTCTTCTTCAATAGGTTGTTCAATCAATAACAAATTGAATTCATCCAAGCGCTTAAGCAGATCGAAATCATCACGTGTATATGCGGTATTGGCGTCAACCTGCAACAGCAAATCTGGTCCAAAAGTCTCTCGTACTAGCTTTACTGGTTCATAATCCCAACCAGGTTCAATTTTTAGTTTGATTCGCAAGTAGCCATCGGCTAAGTAACCTTCTACAGTTTTCATTAGTTCTGGCAAGGTATCCATGATGCCAACCGAGACTCCGGCGGGAACTTTAGTTTT
>Ga0315908_10001293_pt1 | contig 18910 bp, 17 predicted proteins | sample LakEriMetagenome_12_FD_203520 | JGI IMG/M metagenome (GOLD analysis project Ga0315908, IMG submission 203520) | Freshwater fungal communities from buoy surface, Lake Erie, Ohio, United States - Buoy 4 MA124 | ecosystem: Environmental > Aquatic > Freshwater > Lake > Lake biofilm | place: USA... | reverse complement strand
ATCATCAAAGACCAAGCAGATTCGAATTGGCCCACCTAAGTTATGAGTTGGAACATTGGCAAGCGCACGGTCGTAATAACCAGCACCTCTGCCTAATCGCGAGCCATCACGCCCGACTCGAAGTGCAGGAATAATGATGGCACTTGCTTGCGAAATGTCGATGTCGGCAGGCACCGGCTCTTGGATGCCGTAACTGTTTCCAACCAACTCTGCGCCATCAAATCCCCACGCTAAAGAATTTCCAGGTTTCATAATCGGAAGTGCGATGTCTTTTCCAAGTTCGCGCAACTTTGTGCGAAGTTGCGTTGTTGGTGGCTCGGTTGCCATTGAAACAAAACAAGACATCAGTTGACCGTGGCACAAATTCGCCCATTCGTGATTTGCGATTGCCAATCCAGCAGCAAAAATTTCTGCACTACTTCGCGAAGATCGTGACGAGATTGTTTGTTCGCGCACTGTGTCTTTGGAACGACCTACCATCCCTTAACCGTATTGCCAGTAAAGTCTAGGTATGAGCAACAGGGGCGCAATCAATAAAGCCGTAATTCCAGTAGCGGGATTAGGCACCCGGTTTTTGCCAGCTACCAAAGCAACTCCAAAAGAAATGCTTCCAGTTGTAGATAAGCCAGCAATTCAGTACGTAGTTGAAGAAGCAGTGGCATCCGGAATAACTGACGTTCTATTTGTGACTGGCCGAAATAAAGAAACTTTAGAAAATCACTTTGATCGATCACCGAGCCTAGAACAGACTTTGGCCGATCGCGGGGCATTTGAAATGCAAAGTAAAATTTCAGGCTTAGCTAATTTGGCTGCCATGCATTACGTGCGTCAAGGAGTCCCAATGGGATTAGGCCACGCGGTAAGTATGGCAAAAGAGCATGTGGGTAATCAGGCCTTTGCAGTTTTGCTGGGTGACGATTTAGTTGATGCCAAAACTCCGATCTTGCCAGAGATGTATGCAGCACAAGCCAAATATGGTGGCAGCATTTTGGCATTGATGGAAGTCCCAGACGATCAAATTCATTTGTATGGTTGTGCTGCAGTTGAATTAACTGACAACCCAGACATTGTTAGAGTCACAGAATTAGTTGAGAAACCAGCAGCGGGAACTGCCCCCAGCAATCTCGCAGTAATCGGTAGATACGTTATTGATCCAGCGATCTTTGGCTTGTTAGAAAATCTTGCACCCGGCCGTGGTGGCGAAATTCAATTAACTGACGCCTTAGCATCGCTAATTGATTTGCCGGCTGAATCTGGCGGCGGGGTTCATGCTGTGGTGTTCCGTGGCAAACGATATGACACAGGTGACAAACTTTCTTACCTAAAGAGTGTTGTTTCAATTGCACTTGATCGCGATGACTTAGGACCAGATCTTCGTGCTTGGTTAACTTCATATTTAGCAGGCAAGATTTAATGAGGTCAGTCGAGCAACACTTAGAAGCAGTGTTAGCAAATGTCTCGCCTTTGGAATCTTTGGAAGTTGGCTTACTAGGTTCGGTTGGATGCGTTCTGGCGGAACAAGTAACAACTGATGATGATGGCAATGAACATGTTTTGCTACCGCAAGGAACGGCAATTGGCGCAAGACATGTTGCCCTGTTGGCTGCAGCAAACTTAGGTCGAATTTGGGTGCACCCTAAACCGCGAGTCGTCATCGTTACTGTAGGCAGCGACTTAGCCGATCCAGGAACTACGGAAGATCTTCGCCCTGACATCAATGGCATCGCATTAACAACTGCTTCAACCGCAGCAGGTGCGATGACATTTCGCGTTGGCCCATTACAAAGTGATTCAGACTTGATTAGATCCACAATCGAAGACCAGTTAGTCAGGGCTGACGTCATAATTACTGCGTGTGGCATGAATGCTGGAGACTACGACCTGTTAACAAACGTGCTTAGGCAACTCGGACGCGTTGAAATTTCCCGCGTCAACATGGTGCCCGGTGGAGCTCAAGGCTTTGGTTTGATTGGGCCTGATTTAACTCCAATTTTTGTATTGCCAGGCAACCCAATCGGTGCGCTTCTCTCCTTTGATGTTTTCGTACGCCCGTTAATCAGAAGGCTTATGGGGCATAGCAAGTTGCACCACCGGATCATTGAAGCGCGCCTAGAAACCACTGTGGATGGCGCCGGTGATGATGCACGTTATGTTCGGGCGCATGTTTCTCGTTCCGGAAATGTTCCAGCCGTTAAGTCGTTAGAGAACGACAACGATCACCCATTAGCTGGTTTGGGAACGGCAGATGCACTGATAGTTGTGCCTGCCGGAACTGTTCGCTTGAATGCTGGTGACACCGTAAAAGTTATGCAGCTTGATGACTTGAGTGATGAATAACTAAGGTGAACAGGTGACAAAAGCTTGGCCGATCGCATTGAGCCACGGTGACGTAACAGTTAGACCATTGCGGGTTCGTGATTACCGAAGATGGCAACATTTGCGAAAAGTTAACAACGAGTGGCTGCAAGAGTGGGAAGCCACATCGCCTATGCCCAGCATTGAACCGCCTCCCACTTTTCGACAAAGTGCAAAGCGGATGTTGGCTGAAGCCAGGGATGGTCGGACTATGCCATTCGTTGTCGAATATCAAGGAACCTTTGTTGGTCAAATCAACGTTTCGGACATAACGTACGGATCGCTTCGAGGTTGCCATTTTGGTTATTGGATTGATGAATCTGTCTCGGATAAGCGAGTGATGACTACTGCCGCAGCCCTAGTCACTGATCACTTGTTGCAAACCCTTGCACTACACCGAATCGAAATCGCAGTGCGGCCTGAGAACATTCCGAGTAATCGTTTAGCGATACGTCTTGGCTACACCTTCGAAGGCATTCGACCAGCCTTCTTGCACATCAATCGGCAGTGGCGCGATCACAATATTTACGTCATGATGCCTGACACCATCTCGGGCTCAGTGATCGATCACATCTTCAGACAGCGCGACACGAGAACCCGATAACCCTTTAGTTCCGCAAGATATTGGGTATTACGCCGTACCGTAAATATCCATGACCGGATTGTTATATCTCATCGTTGTTGTGATGTGGGCCGTTGTCTTAGTTCCGATCTGGTTAAAGAGTCATGACCGCGCTCAGGTTGAAAAAGTCCTTCGCGAAGAAGGTGAGTTAGCCGTCAAATGGCGTTGGCAACAGCGTGAACCTATGTCACCTCGACAAATTGCATTCGTTCGTAGACGCAGAGCTGCAATGATTTTGTTCACCGCCCTAGTTGCAACAATTGTGTTGAGTGCAGCTGGAAGAATTTCAGTTTTCTGGATCGCGGCGCCCACTCTGCTAATTGCTGGATTTGCTGCAGTAGCTGCGCGAAACGCAAAACATGCGCCACGTTTGTCGCGCAAATTACAGAGCGAAGATGAAACTGTTCCTAGAACTCAGGCGGCTATTCCGGATAAACGTACTGAAGTTATTGCACTCACTGAATCTGTAACTGAAACCAGAAGAACTTGGCAGCCAGTTGAAATCCCACTTCCTTCTTACGTAAAAGCAGACAAGGCGACCACGTATTCTCGAGTGATTGATTCGGAAAAGCCATGGACGGGTCAAGACATGGTGGAACAGGCTGAGTTGCTTAAATCCCAGCGAGCTGAGCGAATTCAGGAATCGCAAAAGCGACTGGAAGAGGCTCGCGCAATTGCAATGGAAAAGGCGCGCAAAGCAGCACTTGCAGCAGCCCAGACTTATCCAGAGATTGCAGAAAAGCGCGCTGTCAACGAATAACTCCTTCGCGGTAGAATTACTTGAGCAAAGGAGAAGCAAATGCAAACCACAATTAATGTGTCAGGAATGACTTGTGGACATTGTGTCTCTGCGGTAACCATGGAGTTGTCACTGCTTCCTTCAGTTACTGAAGTTGAAGTTGATCTAGAAACTGGCCAAGTAACTATCACTTCTGATATCGCTATGGATCAAACTCAAGTTGCCACTGCTATCGATGAAGCCGGATACGAGCTCGTTTCCAACTAATGTCAGCCAGAAGCGTTGAGCTCAGCGTAGGTGGGATGACCTGCGCGTCTTGCTCACGTCGCGTTGAAAAATCCCTCGAAAAGATTGATGGCGTCAGAGCGTCAGTTAACTACGCAACTGGGGTTGCGTTCGCTGATGTTGATCTGGATATTTCAAACGAAGAATTAATTGCAGCAATTGAAAAAACCGGATACACGGCTTCAATTTCTGGTAAAGCTGTTGAACTTTATGGCGTGCGCGAATTTCGAATCAGGTTGATTTTCGCAGCGGTACTTACTATCCCGTTAATGACTATTTCCATGATGCCAACTATGCAGTTCACTTATTGGCAATGGGTTTGTGTTGCACTGGCAACACCAGTTGCGACCTGGGGTGCTTGGCCGTTTCATCGGGCTGCTTTTCTGAATTTGCGACATCGCGCAGTCACAATGGATTCATTAGTCAGTCTGGGCGTTTTAGTTTCCTACGTGTGGTCGATGTGGGCGGTCTTGTTTACATCTGCAGGAGATGTAGGCATGACTATGAAAGCCGAGTTCTTCCCAACTCGAAACCAGTTGTCGCATCCAAGCCTTTACTTCGAAGTTGCTGCTGGCGTCACGACCTTGGTGCTACTTGGTAAGTACTTAGAGCACAGGGCTCGGGAACAGTCTCAAAAAGCTATCGAGAATCTGGCAAGTTTAAATCCAAAATTTGCCTTAGTTATTAAGAATGACCAGCAAATCAACACTGCAATCGAAGATGTTGAAGTTGGCGACACGATATATGTTCCAGCGGGAAGTCAAATTCCAGTTGACGCAATTGTGATTTCAGGTTCAGGTCATGTTGATAATTCGTTAGTAACGGGAGAATCACTTCCAGTCGCAGTTAATGTTGGTGACGATGTGATTGGTGCCACGGTGTTAATCGATAGCGCGATCACAATACAAGCAAAAGCAGTTGGCAAGGACACAGTTCTTTCTGGTATCTCACGACTAGTACATCAAGCGCAAACTGGAAAAGCCGAAGTCACCCGCTTAGTTGATCGAGTTTCTGAGATCTTTGTACCCGTAGTGGTCCTACTTGCGTTGCTGACTGCCGTGACTTGGTTTGCTTTGACTGGCGATTCAGGTTTTGCGATCACAACTGGCATTGCAGTGCTCGTTATTGCCTGCCCATGTGCCCTCGGGCTTGCTACACCAACTGCACTCCTAGTTGAAACTGGCCGGGGAGCCCAACTTGGAATTTTGATACGCGGTCCACATGCGATTGAGTCCAGCCAAAAAATTGATGTCATGATCATGGACAAGACTGGAACTCTTACTGATGGACGCATGAGTGTTGTTGAAGTTTTCAGCAACATCGAGCCAGCCGCCTTATGGCAAATCGTTGATGCACTAGAGGCAAGTTCGACACATCCAATTGCGACCAGTCTGCGAACGCACGCTCGGAAATTCGAATTTGCAAACGAGACGGCAAGTGCAGTTCACACCCTAGGTGGATCTGGCGTACAAGGTTTAGTTGCGGGCCACGATTGCGCATTGGGATCCTCCAAGTGGCTCGATGTTCCGGCAGGGGAGTTTGCCGAAGCCATAGCTCGATTCCAATCCCGTGGAGACAGTGTTGTAGTCGTGCATCGAGATGATCAGGCAGTTGCAGTGATTGCGCTGGCTGATGCGCTTGATCCCAGCGCAATTCAAGCTTTGGCGCATTTGAACCAATTAAAAATTACTCCAATTGTGGCCTCCGGTGACAATGAAGTGGCTGTGCAAAAAGTAAGCAACCAACTTTCAATTGCTAAATATTTTGCAAACAGTTCGCCAGCAGCAAAACTTGAATTAGTAACAGAGGCTCAAAACCAAGGCCATTTTGTAGCAATGATTGGGGATGGCATAAACGATGCCGCAGCCTTAGCAAAAGCGCACCTAAGTTTGGCCATGGGAACTGGCGCAGATGTTGCGGCAAGCGCCGCTGACATAGTGTTGTTGCGTTCAACCATGGCTACAGCCGTGGATGCAATCGAGTTATCTAGAGCGACTATGCGAACCATAAAAGTGAACCTGTTCTGGGCATTTGCCTACAACGTGGCTGCGATACCACTTGCCATGCTCGGGTTACTCGGGCCAGTTATCGCAGCAGCAGCGATGGCATTTTCCAGTGTTTTTGTAGTGACTAATAGTTTGCGACTTCGATCTTTTAAATCAATTAGCAACTAAACCCAGGTAGGCAGCCACATCCGCAAGTGCCACAGCTCGTAACTGATTGAATGTCCAGTCAGAATCGGATAAAAGAACGCTGTCAATATTCCGCAAACAATTAGAAAGCTTAAGGTCGGCCAGCGCCAGGCAATCGGCTTATCGCTTTGCAGGCTCTGGTTTGCAAAATAAAGCGTTAACGCCAAAGCCATCACTGTGTAGGGAATGAACACAACTGAGTAGAAACTGAAAGTGGTTCGCTCGTAGAAAAACAGCCAAGGTATCCATCCGGCTGCAAATGCCACGGCAATTGGCAGGGCAGCACTGTGTCTGCGAACAACTGCAAAGTAAACAATGACTCCCAGTGCAATAGCTCCAGCCCACCAAATTAGAGGATTACCAAGTGGAATAACTTCTTGCGAACATTTGTCAGCACCGCAAGTTGGATCAGTCTCATAGTAAAAACTTGTTGGCCTAATCATCAATGGCCAGGACCATGGATTGGAAGCGTAACTATGTGGAGTAACTAAATTCGTATGAAAACTCAACATGTCTTGGTGGTAGTGAAGCAGACTCATCAAAGAATCTGGCACCCATGAAGTTGCATTATTTTCCTGCGCCCAGTTACGGTTCCAACCACCTGCGCTTCGAAACCAACCAACCCAGCTGGAAAGGTAAATCACAATGATGACAAGTGGCATCAAAAGAGTGGGCAAAAAATCTTTAACAAACCAAGCGCTAAACCCTTCAAGACGCTTACTCCGGCGCTCGTAATCCCAAACCAACATCAAGATTCCAAAAGCCGCCGCAAAGTAAACGCCACTCCATTTCGTGGCACACGCTAAGCCAAGTGCAACCACCATTGCCCAGCGCCAATTTTTAGAACATCCAGAATTTGCTGAGTCTCTATCGATTATTAAAAATCCAAAAGCACATAATGCAAAGAATGACAGCGAGGTATCTAGTAACGCGGTACGACTCATTGCTATGTGTAATCCATCAAGTGCAAGCAACAACCCTGCGACAGTCCCGATGAAGTTTGAGTTGGTAAGTCTGCGGGCAATTCGCGCAGTTAACAGCACGCTCAAAATACCCAGTATCGCTATTGCGATTCGCCAGCCAAAGGGCGTTGCCCCAAAGATCGCTTCACCACTAGCAATTACCCACTTACCAACAGGTGGATGAACTATGTAAGACGCGGCATCCGTAAAAATACTTTGAAAGTTTTCACCATTGCTCGCCAGTAACGTAGCGTCAGCGCCTTCGATGACTTTTCGTTCATGCCCAAAACTCAAAAGAGCCAAAGAATCTTTTACGTAATAAGTTTCGTCAAAAATTATTGCGTGGGGTTGACCTAGATAGGGCAATCGCAAGAGGGCAGCTAAACCAGTTGCGGCTAGTGGTCCGCGCCAGCCAGCCCAACCACCGGCAGGTGGGGTCTTGAGATCCAAGTCAAACGCAGTGCGCTTTGATTCAAGCTGGTCACCTTCGGTTGTCTCCACTGCTTAAAAGTACAGGAGTTGTTCTAGTTTGGGGAACGATTCAGGCCTCTTCCGATTTAGGGAATGATAGAGGAATGTCAGGTCAGTTATTTCTTGCGGCAACTCCAATTGGAAACATTGGTGATGCTTCAGCCAGGCTGCGTGAAATTTTGACATCTGCAAATGTGATTGCTGCCGAAGATTCCAGGCGAGCACATCGACTGCTATCGGATTTAGGAATCACTACGCAGGCTCAAATTTGGTCGTTTTATGACGCAGTAGAAGAAGCCAAGAGTCCAGAACTTATTAGTCGAGTACAAGCTGGCGAAACTGTTGTCATGATTTCCGATGCGGGAATGCCGAGTGTCAGTGATCCTGGATATCGGTTAGTACAAGAAGCCATCGCACAGAATGTAAAAGTCTCAGTTATTCCAGGTCCATCTGCAGTACTGGCTGCGCTAGCAGTCAGTGGACTTCCCGTTGATCGTTTTTCATTTGAAGGATTCTTGCCAAGAAAATCTGGAGAGCGCCGAACTTTATGCGAATCGTTGTTGCACGAACAGCGAACTATGGTCTTCTTTGAAGCTCCGCATCGACTAGTTGATTCACTAGTTGACTTGGAAGCAGTCTTTGGATCAGGTCGACAAGGCGTGATTTGCCGCGAGTTAACAAAGACTTATGAAGAAGTAGTGCGGGGTACTTTGGCTGAACTCGTCACTTGGAGCAACCGCGAAATTCTGGGTGAAATAACACTTGTTATTTCAGGAGCTCAGCCATTGCCTATAACAACCGCGCAAGACTGGGTTGGCTTAGTTGCAACTCGGGTCGAAGTCGGTGAATCTCAGCGTGATGCTATTGCGTCGGTGGCACGAGAGCTAGGCGTTCCAAAGCGAGATGTTTATGACGCGGTGCTTGCCGATCAACGCGAGCGAAAAAGTTAATCCAGTTTCGCTCTAGACTTAATGCATGACCAGCACCAAAGCGTTCTACTTAACTACACCCATTTACTACGTAAATGATGCGCCCCATATTGGACATGCATACACAACAGTTGCTGGTGACGTTATGACTCGTTGGCACCGAATGGCTGGCGAAGATGTCTGGTTCTTGACTGGAACTGACGAACATGGGCAGAAAGTTTTGCGCACCGCAGAATCTAATGGCGCAAAACCCCAAGAATGGGCGGACAAACTTGTAGCCGATGCTTGGATGCCAGTCCTTGATGTGATTGATGCAGCCAATGATGATTTCATTCGAACTACGCAAGAACGCCACACCAAGCGAGTGCAAAGGTTTTTATCTCAACTTAAAGATGCTGGTCACATATACGAAGGTTCTTACGAAGGCCCATATTGTGTAGGTTGTGAAGAATTCAAACTTCCTGGCGATCTAATTGATGGTGAAGCCAGGGCTGATGGCACTGGGAATGAAAAGCTTTGCCCAATTCATTCCAAGCCAGTTGAACAAGTCAGTGAAACTAATTATTTTTTCAAACTTTCGGCTTACACCGAAGCCTTAATCAATCACTATGAAGCTAATCCCCAAGCAATTCGCCCGGAGTCGGCATACAACGAAGTTATGTCGTTCTTGCGTTCGGGACTTCAGGATTTATCAATTTCCCGTTCCACATTCGACTGGGGAATTGAAGTGCCTTGGGATTCAGCCCAGGTTGTTTACGTTTGGTTTGATGCGCTGCTTAACTACGCAACCGCAGTTGGCCTTGGTGATGAACCCGGCAGCGAAGGAGCCAAGAAGTTTGCGCAAACTTGGCCAGCAGATGTGCACTTAGTTGGCAAAGATATCTTGCGATTCCATGCCGTGATCTGGCCGGCAATGTTGATGGCTGCAGATCTCCCGCTACCTAAGTGCGTGTTTGCGCATGGCTGGTTGTTGGTTGGTGGCGAAAAGATGAGTAAGAGCAAGCTCACTGGAATTTCACCACAAAGCATTGTTGACTTAATTGGCTCAGATGCATTTCGGTACTACTTCATGCGGGCGATTATTTTTGGTCAAGATGGATCATTCTCTTGGGAAGATTTAGTTGCGCGTTATACCTCCGAACTGGCGAACGGTCTAGGTAACTTGGCAAGTCGGGTACAAGCGATGGTTGTGAAAAACTTTGATGGCTTACTTCCGGCGCCAGGCGAACTCACTTCAGCAGAAAAAGTGTTGACAGATCTATTGGTAAAAACGTCTGCCCAGGCAGATCTTTCGATTCGGGCATTTGATTTCCAGACTGGAATTGTTGCTGTCAAAGAGTTTATTGACGCAGTAAATCTGTATGTAACTGAGCAAGAACCATGGACTTTAGCAAAGAAAGAAGATCCCGAAAGTCGACTGCGCCTGGCCACAATTCTTTATACAGTTTGTGAATCGTTGCGAGCGATTTCGATTTTGTATTCACCGATCATGCCAAAAAGTATGGCCGCGCTATGGAGTGACATCGGTGCCGCCGAGTCAGGTGTCGGGCAATTATTTGCTGATGTAGCAAATTGGGGACAATTGAAACCAGGCGTGAAGATTACGAAGAGTGAATCCATGTTCCCAAGAATTGAAGAACCAGAAACTATTTGAGGCGCGTAGGTCAAGGACCTTCAAGCTTGTCGTTTATTAAGGTTGCAAAAACCTCAGCACCAGATTTGGTTAGGTGAACACCATCGGGTGCAAAATAACCCTTATTACCCTTTGATGCTGCGTTCCAATCGGCTAAGCGAACATTTGGAAACTGGGTAACTAGCGATGAAATCATTTCGTTTGTTGGGTTCATCCAAGTGCGTGGTACCCGAACGTTCACAACAACAACGCGATTGCGATCACTGAGCGCTTCTAGGATTGGCTTTAGGTCGGCTTCTTGAACGATTCCATTTGTGCCCATGTGGATCACTACAGCGGCACCGAGGCGTTGCTCATTACGTCTAGCTCGAATGCGATCCGCAATTACGTTTGGTTGGCGACTCACCGCGGCATCAATTGAAACTTTTCCAATTACGCTTCGAAGGCTATCTCGAGCACTTAGGACAACCGAATCACCAAAGACAACTGGCGCTAACTTGCTTTCAACTTCGTTACGAACTTCAGCAGCCTGCTGACCAGTAATAAGTGGGTCAGGTTCGAGCGTTACTGTCGGCTTTACTCGGGCAACTGGATCATCATCAATCGCGGTGATGCCTCCAATTCCAGTAAAGTTTCCAGCATCTGGAGTTGGAACTCGATACATCCCAACCAGACTGCCGGACAATACTAAGACTGCAACGGCAGATGTCAGTAACGTCTTGACTTGCGGTCGAGGAACTCCAGCCGCCCGCCAGATAGCCAACCGAGTACCGATTGCACCATTTCGGATTGGCATCTCGACAAAGCGGTACGACAAACTGGCAACAAATAGAACAATGGCAATCTTGACTGCAACTGCGAATGGTTCAGGCCATTGGATATCAATGCCAGAACGCATTAATACAAAAATTGGCCAGTGCCACAAGTAGATCCCATATGAACGGTCACCAAACCACTTAAGTACTGGATTACCAAGTACAGATCCAAACTTTAAACCTGGATGTGCGGCAATAATTACCAAGGTTGCAGTCAAAATTGAGAGCACAAAAAAGCCGCCACGGTACAAAAATTCATTTAGTTCGTTGACGAACAAAAAGAAGTATGCCAAGCCAGCAATACTGAACAAACCCAAGGCGTTCATCACAGTAGCGCGATCTGGAGTTACCCGCTCATTGAGTTTCTCATAACGCCAGAGTGCAGCTGCAGCGCAACCAACTAGTAATCCCATGGCATGCGTGTCCGTTCCAAAATAGACACGACTTGGGTCATTCGGAATTGGAAAACCATTTGATATCGAAAGGTAAATCATCCAAAAAGTTGAAGCAATTGCCAGTATTGCGGATGCGACAAAGATCTTTACCCGAGGAGAAATGTTTCCGATCTTTATTTTGTATAGTCCTATTAACATAATTGGCCATATCACGTAGAACTGCTCTTCTATTGATAGTGACCACAGATGTTGTAGCAATGGCGGACGAGAAATGTTTACAAAATAAGACTGCTCAAAAAATAAGTAAGACCAATTAAGTACAAAGGTAATTGCCCATGGAAGGTCTCGCCGAACGTGGTAAGCGGCATCGAGAACAAATAGGCCAGATACCAAAACACTAAAAAATAGAACTAAGAAAAGGGCCGGCATCAATCGGCGAATTCGGCGAAGGTAGAAACGTGCCCGATCAACGGTATTTGTCCGGGCTAGCTCCTCGATCAAAAGTGAAGTTATTAGAAAGCCAGACAAAACGAAGAAAACATCTACACCGAGGAATCCACCAACAAGCAATGAAACCTCGGCGTGATAAATGATCACAGCCAGAATCGCGATGCCACGCAGACCATCAAGCCCTGGAAGTCGACGATTCACTTATTTGCCCTTGCAATCAAATCGGACAACCCACTACCTGCCCTGTTGCAAGCCTAGATTACCAACTCATCGCTAACGTATAGGAGTGAGTGCAGTGAAGTTGGCGTTGCCATTAGCCAGTCCGGTAGTAGATACGCACTGCCATATGGATGTCAGCTTTGATGATGATTATGTTTTGCCTGACGTTGACGAAGCAATGGCAGCTGCCAAATTAGTAAATGTTACAAAAGTGATTCAAGTCGGCTGTGATGTTGCTAGTTCAAGGTGGGCTGCGAAGACTGCCCTAGAGCATCCCGATGTTTGGGCAACTGTGGCATTGCACCCAAATGCGGCCGCGCACGATCCCGATTTAGAAAATTCGCTAGCGGCAATTGCGGAATTAGCGAAGTTGCCGCAAGTTCGGGGAATTGGCGAAACTGGCCTGGATTACTACCGAACCGAAGAATCTCAATCTGCAGCACAGCACATCTCATTTCGTGCGCATATCGACATTGCGCGCCAAGTTGGAAAGCCAGTAGTAATTCACGATCGAGATGCACATAAAGATGTAATTGAAACTTTAGAGACTTATGGGGCGCCTGACACGGTGGTATTTCACTGCTTCTCAGGTGATGCCGAAATGGCAAAGGTGTGCGCTCAGGCAGGTTGGTACATGTCAATACCTGGGGTCGTGACCTTTAAGAATGCCCAGCAACTGCGTAATGCCGTACTTGAGATTCCAGACCATTTGCTATTAGTCGAAACTGACTCACCATTCTTAACGCCGGCACCCAACAGAGGTCTTGCTAACGCGTCAACGAACCTGCCCTGGACAGTTCGAGCAATATGTGAGGTTCGAGGGCAATCTGAGCAAGAAATTTGTGAACTTCTTTTCTCAAACGCTGCAAGGGTTTTCGGGCCCTTTTGACAAATCTGAACTTGCCTTTACGGGGGAGGTTCAAGATAACGTGGAGTTTGCGCTTCAAATAACTGAACGCGCAATCTGAATCAAAGCGGGGAAGTTATGACACAACGTGGTCGCCATCGTGCGCCTGGTCGTCATGCGCGCCCAAAAACTCATAGTGTGCAGCTCAGATCTGCGATTGTGGCCGGAGCTGCAGTATTACTAACCGGTGGAATTACGGCTGCGAACAGCACCGAACAAATCCCTCCATATATTGATGTCGTTGCCCTTGCAAGCGAATCCTCAGAGACTTTCAATGTCGAGAATCTCAAAATTACTAATTCGGTTGTCACGGAAAAGGTAAAACTTGATTTCGTCACTGCCGCGACTGAAGATGCGACCCTTGCCGCCGGAAAAGAGATAGTTAAGCAACCTGGCAAAACTGGCTTAGCTGACATCACTTATCGGGTGAAAACGGCCGAAGGAATTGAAATATCGCGCGTTGAGATCAGTCGGGTAGTAACTAAAGAGCCAGTTCAAGAAGTTGTAGTTCGTGGTACCGGTAAGCCAGCGGATATTTCAAAAGCCTTAAAAACTGCTGAAGGCAAGACTGGAACAAAATCTGGTAACAAAGATTACGCAAAACTTTGGATTAATCAAGAATATGGCTGGGGAGATGAGCAATTCTCTTGCTTGGAAACTTTATGGTTCCGCGAGAGTAATTGGAATCATAAGGCTACGAACCCAACATCTGGTGCGTATGGAATTCCGCAAAGTCTGCCTGGTAAAAAAATGGCAACATATGGTGATGACTGGAAAACTAATCCAGCAACCCAGATCAGATGGGGCGCGAACTACATCTTGGATCGCTATGACACACCATGCGGTGCCCTTGATTTCTTTTACGCTCGCAACTGGTACTAAAAATTCCTAGATGACTGAATCTGCAGAACCTACATTGCTCGGAGCTTCCGAGATTCGAGCCTTAGCGGCTTCGTTAAATTCCACGCCCACAAAAAAATTGGGACAAAACTTTGTAATCGACCCCAATACGGTTCGTCGGATTGTTACCCAAGCTCATGTTTGTGAAACAGATGTAGTTGTAGAAATAGGTCCGGGACTTGGTTCGCTGACTTTAGCCTTACTTCCAAATGTCGCAAAAGTACTTGCAGTTGAAATAGATCCAGTTTTAGCAGGTGCGCTCCCAGCAACTATTGCGTTACATGCACCAAATTTGAAAGACAACCTAACTGTGATCAATGCAGATGCAATGCGCATTGATAATTTGCCAATAGACCCAACTCACTTAGTTGCAAACTTGCCATACAACGTTTCGGTCCCGGTAGTCTTGCACTTCTTAGAGACTTTCCCATCGTTGAAAGAAATTCTGGTAATGGTGCAGGCAGAAGTTGCCGACCGAATGGCAGCTGGACCAGGCAGCAAAATTTATGGAGTTCCCAGCGTCAAGATGGCTTGGTATGGCGAAGTCACCAAAGCAGGCTCAGTAGGCCGCAATGTTTTTTGGCCAGCACCAAACGTTGATTCCGGATTAGTGCGCCTGGTTCGTAAAGATCGTGAGATTGATCCAGAACTTCGGGAACTTACCTTCGCAATTGTTGATGCGGCCTTTGGGCAACGCCGAAAGACACTTAGAACTGCACTTGGCAGCGTGCTTGGAGCTCCACAAAATGTAGAAAATGTCTTGCGAGATGCCGGAGTTGACTCAGGGTTACGAGGCGAACAGTTGAGTTTGCAAGATTTTGTGGCTATCGCACAGGCTGCTAAGAAAGTAATCTAAGTCCGTGACCAAATCTGTAACAGTCAGAGTTCCGGGCAAAGTGAACGCTTACCTTGGGGTAGGCCCACGAGAGTTTTCTGGTTACCACGAACTTGCCACAATTTTTCAAGCTGTCGGTGTTTACGACGAGGTGACAGTCTCGGCTGCAGATTCGCTAACCATTAGTGGACTTGGGCCCTTTGCAGATCGAATCCCAAATGATCACACAAATTTAGCTTGGCAGGCCGCTGAGCTGGTTGCTCGCGCCTGTGGTGAACTGCCAAATATTCAAATTCAAATCGATAAGGCGATTCCAATTGCCGCCGGCATGGCTGGAGGTAGCGCAGATGCAGCTGCCACACTTTTAGCATGTGATGCATATTGGAATTCGGGAATCTCACGCGATCAACTCGATGCAATGGCCGCAACACTTGGGTCCGACGTGCCATTTATGTTGCATGGTGGTTGCGCATTGGGTGTTGGTCGTGGCGACGTGCTTTCACCTGTAATGATTCGCGGAAATTTCCATTGGGTTTTTGCAATATTTGATGACGGTTTAGCAACCGCACAGATTTATGAAAAAACTGATGAACTACGTGGGTTGGAATTTGAAGTTGAACCTGAAGTCCCAACTGAGTTGTTAAGCGCCTTGGCTCGAGGAGACGCACCTGCTCTTGGCCGATTACTTCATAATGACTTGCAGCTAGCTGCGATCACATCACGTCCGCAATTAGGTCGAGTTCTGGAGCAAGGAATTGACTTGGGTGCATTGGGAGCAGTGATTTCCGGCAGTGGACCAACGTGTGCGTTCCTGGTTCGCGATGAATCGAGTGCCATAGATTTAGTTGTTGCACTTAAAGCCTCAGGCTTAGTTGATGATGTTTTGCACACTCATGGGCCAGTCCATGGCGCGCGAGTTATCTCGACATCAAGATAATCTCCTAGACTCGCTTAGGTGAGCACATCAGATGAAGTCGACCGCATCGTCGATGCTTGGCAGCAAGAGCGGCCAGATCTAGATGTTGCCCCGCTACAAGTATTAAGTCGAGTATCACGACTCGCGCGACACCTTGATATTGCTAGACGTGAAGCTTTCGCAGCTAATGACTTAGAACCAGGTGAATTCGATGTACTTGCCGCATTGCGCAGAAATGGCAAACCGTACGCACTCACACCGTCGGCATTGATTTCACAAAACTTAGTCACCAGTGGAACTATGACTAATCGAATTGACCGACTTGAATTTAAGAATCTGGTGGCTCGCATGCCTGATCCAACTGATGGCCGCGGTGTTTTAGTACAACTAACTCAATTGGGTAAATCTGCAGTTGATCGCGCACTTGAAGAATTGTTAGTCCGCGAGAAATCACTACTAGCTACAGTTTCAAAGACAGATCGAGAAAAATTGGCAAGTGTGTTGCGGGATATTGTTTTGCCATTCGACGAAGAATCAGCTGGCTTAGAAATCTAAAAAAATTGAAAACTAGTTTTCGATTCTGCGACTAATTAGTCTTGGATTAATCTCTAGACCAACTGCGCCATTCCAAACTAGATTTACTAGGTGCGCAATTACTTCGTCTTTTGGAGTATCACGTTCATCCAGCCACCATTGTCCAGTTAACGCAACCATTCCTACGAACATGTGTGCATACATCGGAGCCATTTGAAACGGGAAGCCTCGCAATTTGAATTCTTTGGAAAGTAATTCCTCGACTCGTTGCGCCACGTCCGAAAGAAGCGATGCAAAACTTCCGGTTGCAGTCGCAGATGAGGAGGCGGCCGGAGAGTCACGTAACAAAATTCGGAAACCATCAGTGTTGGATTCGATGTAATCAAAGAGCGCAGCCGCCGTTTGCTCCAACAGTAAGCGGGGATGGACCGCAGTCAACGCTTTAGTAATTGAATTAAGAAGATAAGTCATTTCGCGGTCTACCACAACTGCGTATAGACCATCTTTAGATCCGAAGTGTTCGTAAACCACAGGCTTTGAAACGTTTGCCGTACTTGCGATTTCTTCAACAGTTACAGATTCAAAACCTTTTTCGGCAAACAGCATTCGGCCCACTTCAACAAGCTGTGCCCGACGTTCGTGACCAGTCATTCGAACTCGGTCGGCATCAGACACGCGAGCGCGCCCGGATAAATCCAGGTCGCCTTCATGATCATGTGTGATTGCCACAGAATTCCCTTTGCCTAATTGCTCACTTACTTGGATATAAAGGTGATTTCAGTACAACCGGCAGTCGCTAGCTCTGATTTGCCTGGTTTAGTGAAATCAACTCGCTTTTAGGATACCGCTTGTGCAATTAGTCGTTACCCTGCGAAAAACCCTATTCGTTTTGGGATTCTTACCCCTTGGCGATTAAGATTTGCAGGCAGGCCAAGGCCTGCATTCCCGGATCGTCTAATGGCAGGACAGCACTCTTTGGAGGTGCTTATCGTGGTTCGAATCCACGTCCGGGAGCCGAGTTCTAAACACTAAACTAGGTATGTGAAACCATCGGGTACGCAAACTACCCAGCCCGCCGCAGTTATTGTCTTGGCCGCTGGTGCTGGCACTCGAATGAAATCCACCAAACCCAAAGTTCTTCACGAAGTTTTGGGGCTTACTTTGTTGGAACACGTACTTCAGGCTGCGTCTGCGTTAAATCCTGATCAGACTTTAGTGATCATTGGTCATGGTGGGGATCAGGTTCAAGAGCGGTTGGCGAAGTCTTATCCAGCCGTAGTTACCGCAGTTCAAAACGAACAACATGGAACTGGCCATGCCGCTAAGATTGCACTTGATGCACTTGGTGAACTATCTGGCCCAGTATTAGTGCTGGCTGGAGATACCCCACTTCTTATGACTTCGGATTTGCAACTTACTTTAGATGCACTAGTTGGAAAATCAGCTGCGGTATTAACTTCTCACCTAGCTGATGCAACTGGTTATGGCCGAATAGTTAGAAACTCAGATGAAAGTTTTGAAAAAATCGTTGAACACCGAGATGCATCCGAAACCGAACTTTTGATAACCGAAGTTAATTCAGGTGTCTACGCATTCGATGCAAAATTGTTGCGCGAAAGTCTTTCAAAGTTAACGACTGACAACTCGCAAGGCGAACAGTACTTGACTGATGTACTCAGTATCTTGCGCCGTGAAGGTCATGAAGTGGCTGCCATTGCAACTCTGGAAGAAAATATTCTTGGTGTAAACGATCGCAGTCAACTTGCGCAGGCCGGTACGATTTTGCGAAACCACATAAACAATGAATGGATGCTGGCAGGCGTCACTATGGTGGATCCAAATTCAGTTTGGATTGATCGCACGGTAGTCCTTGAATCTGACGTAACAATTTTGCCAAATGTTTCGATCACTGGTTCGAGCATAATTCGCGGTGGTGCAACGATTGGTCCAGATTGTTCATTGCATGACACGGTTGCTGACCATTGCGCAACGGTGATTCGAACCACTTCAAATGGCGCAGTGATTGGCGAAGGTGCAAATGTTGGTCCCTACACTTATCTGCGTCCAGGCACGGTTCTTGGCGCTGGAGCTAAAGCTGGCGGGTTCGTGGAAATGAAGAATGCCAACCTTGGTGCTAATGCCAAAGTGCCGCACCTTTCTTATGTGGGCGATGCCACAATCGGCGAAGGCACAAACATCGGCGCCGCCACAGTGTTTGTAAATTACGACGGACAAGAAAAGCATCACACTCAAGTTGGCAGTCATGTTCGCATCGGCAGCGACACCATGTTGGTAGCCCCACTAGTGATTGGTGACGGCGCTTACACCGCTGCAGGTTCAGTTATTACTGAAGATGTTCCTGCTGGATCCATGGCCGTAGGCCGGGCGCGTCAGCGCAATGTTGTTGACTGGGTGCTTCGACGTAGACCCGGTAGTGACTCGGCTAAGGCAGCACTGGCAGACTCAACTCATAAGAACTCCAAGTAAAGGACAATAAATGACTGGCATCACGCAAAGTAATGCAAAGCGAATGGTTCTTATCGCAGGCCGGTCACATCCTGAACTTGCGCAGGCAGTAGCAAACAACCTTGGTGTTGAACTTGTTCCAACCCGGGCTTACAACTTTGCAAATGGCGAAATCTTCGTTCGCTTCGAAGAATCTATTCGTGGTTGTGACGTATTCGTATTACAGACACACACTGCGCCAGTTAACGAATGGATCATGGAGCACTTACTTATGGTCGATGCCCA